>SKEM01000367.1_pt1 | contig 32179 bp, 31 predicted proteins | sample 4826731 | NCBI WGS metagenome assembly SKEM01 (sample SAMN11008809, study PRJNA524170) | human gut metagenome | biome: Human fecal sample; material: Feces; isolation source: fecal sample from pouch patient p37 | host: Homo sapiens | place: Israel: Tel-Aviv | collected 2015-07-27 | reverse complement strand
GTCCGGGGGCCGGCCGGCGGCGCCGTCGTCGTGCCGTGGTGGGTCGGCCGCGCTCAGGCGGTCCCGTCCTCGGGCTCGCCGCCCTCGGTGATCCAGGACGGCAGGAGCCGCGCGAGCTCGTAGCCGTCGCGACCGACGACGACGGGCACGTCCGCCTCCGCCAGGGTGCGCGCCTCCGGCCCCAGGCCCATAGGGTGCGCGATCTGCGAGCCGGCGAGCACCTGCTCGCGCTCGCTGAGCTGCCGGATCGCGACGGCCGCGACGCGGTCGGAGTGCTCGCGGACGGCCTCGGAGTAGATGAGCGGGTCGTGCTGGCCGTCGTCGCCGATGAGGAGGAACTCCAGGTCCGGCAGGTCGATCATGAGCCGGCGCAGCTCGGTGCGCTTGTGCTCGATCCCGGAGCGGAACCAGCCCGTGTTGGTCGGGCCCCAGTCCGTCATGAGCTTGGGCGCCTCGGGGAAGCCGTTCTTGCGGAAGAAGGAGCGCAGGGTCGGCACGGCGTTCCAGGCGCCCGTCGACAGGAAGATGACAGGGGCGTCCGGGTGGGCGTCGCGGACCTTCTCGAGGAGCTCGGCCATCCCGGGGACCGGCTCGCGGTTGGAGGCGTTCTTGATGAGGAGGTTCCAGGCCGCCAGGAAGATGCGGGGGACGTCGGTGACCATGGCGGTGTCGTCGATGTCCGAGACGATGCCGAGGTGGTGCCCCGGGGCGATGACGTTGACGCGGGTGGTGACCTCGCCGGCGCCGGCGGCGTCGATGGTGACGTCCTGCCAGCCGGGCTCGAGGCCGTGGTCGCGCACGACGACGTCGACGTAGCCCTGCCGGTCGGCGCGGGTGCGCACCCGGACGTCGCCGACCGTGATCGTCACCGGCAGGTAGGGGACGGGGACGTCGATGAACTGGCGCCAGCCGCGCTGGGCGTCCAGGAGCGTGTCGAGGGCGACCTCGCGGACCGCCTGAGCGGACGTCGGCAGCTCCTCGGGGATGGAGCGGAAGAGCGGGCCCTCGGCGGGGGCGTCCGGCGGGCGCATCACCATGCGGGCCAGGTCCCGGGCCATGGAGCCCTTGGCGCCGGCGGAGCCGTATCCGTCGTAGGCGATGACGCGCGGGCGCCAGCCCCGGGCCTTGAGGGCCGGGATCGTCTCCCGGTACAGGCGGAGCTCGGCGGCGCGTGCGATGTCGGAGAAGGGCACGGAAGGATCCTACGGGGAGGCCTCCGGCGCGGCATCCGGACGGGGCTCCACGCGCGGGTGCTCCGCGGCCCGCCAGAGGACCGCCCCGGCGCCCAGGGCCCAGAAGGTGTACGAGGAGCCGACGACCGTCGCCCAGAAGGGCCAGTCCTGCTCGACGTGGTTCTGCTCCGGGAACCACCACTGCATGGCCAGGCCGAAGACGGCGAGCCCGGCCACCGCCGCCGTGACGAGGCCGGGGGAGCGCCAGCGCAGGCCGGCCGCCGTGAGCGCCATGAGGGCGGGGAGGCACCACACCCAGTGGTGGGACCACGAGATGGGGGAGACGAGCAGGCCCGTCACCATGGTGACGGCGACCTGCACGGCGAGGACGGTGCCGTCGCCGACGGCGACGTCGTCGGAACGGTCGTCGTCCGCTGCCGGCCGCAGCGCGTCCACGCGCCTGAGCAGCAGCCACGCGCCCGCGAGCACCGCCAGGACGAGCACCGCCCACACGGGCGTCCAGAGGCTCTCCGGCAGCCAGCGCGCCACGAGGCCCTTGAGGTTCTGGTTGCCCGAGTAGTCGGAGAACCCGGTGCGGCTGGGGTCCCACATCGCCGAGAGGAAGAACTGGGAGGACTCGCTCGGGGAGAGGACCCAGCACAGGGCCGTCACGCCGAGGGCCGTGCCGACCATCGTCGCGGCCGCGCGCCACTCGCGGCGGGCGAGGAGGACGAGGACGGCGATCGCGGGGGTGAGCTTGAAGGCCGCCGCGAGGCCCGAGAGGACCCCGCGCCAGCGCGAGCGCTGAGGCACGGCGAGGAGGTCGAGGGCCACGGCCAGCATGAGGACCGCGTTGACCTGCCCGTACTCCATCGTCTTGTAGACCGGCTCGAGGACGACGGCGCCGAGCAGCCCCAGCCAGGGCGCGGCGCCCCACGCGAGCCGCGAGGAGGCGCCCAGCGCCCGGGCCGTCGCCCAGCCGGTGACGGCGACGCACAACGGGGTGAGGAGGACGAGGAGGACCTGGGCGGCGCGGTCCGAGCCGAGCGTCAGCGGCGTCATCGCCCAGGCCGCGAAGGGCGGGTAGGTGAAGGGCCACAGGTGCTGAGCCGGGTTCGCGTACCAGTCGTAGAGGCTGCCGCCCTCGTGCCACTGCGCGACCGCGTGGTAGTAGATCCAGGCGTCCAGCTTGAAGGAGGCGGTGCCGTCCTTGCCCCACAAGGAGGGGTAGGCGGAGACGAGGAGCCCGACCCACCCGAGCAGCATCGCCGCCGGCGAAGCGAGGGCGTCGGTGACGGTGCGCTTGAGCTGGTCGATCTGCTCCACGAGCCGGGATTCTAGGGCCGGGCGGTCGACCGGCCCCGGGGCGTCCGCCTGCTGCGGCGCGGTGCCGAGCCCGGATGCCGCCCCGATGGCGCTCGGACCGAGCCTGGACCGCCGCCGAGCAGGGCGCCGGCTTCGCTGCCGCCCCGATGGCGCTCGGACCGAGCCCGGACGGAGCCCGGACGGCACCCGCACGGGGCGGGACGACACCGGGTACCGCTCAGGCGGCGTCGATGCTGCGGTGCGGCTTGGCGCGCTGGATGACTCGCAGGCCCCCGAGCAGCCCGACGACGCTGAGCCAGCCGCAGGCCGCGACGAGCAGGTAGCCGCCGTGCGAGCCGCCGGCGTCGACGGCGTGACCGGCGAGGACCGAGCCGAGCGAGACGCCGACGTTCATCGAGGTCGACAGCCACGCGAGCCCCTCGGTGAGCTGGCTCGGCGCGACGACCGCCTGGACGATGTTGTTGCCGGTCGTGACCGTCGGCGCGATCGACATGCCCGTGAGGACCATGAGGACCGACAGGACGACGAGGTTCGGCGCGAACATGAAGGTCGAGGCGCCGACGGCGAGGACGACCGTGCCCAGGGCGATCTGCTTCCACATGGGCCAGGACCACGTGCGCGAGCCGTAGACGAGCGCCGCCGTGAGCGAGCCGACTCCCCAGGCCGCCAGGATGACGCCGGAGGCCGACTTCCGCCCGGCCTCGGTGGCGAAGGCGACGACGGCGACGTCGTTCGCGCCGAACATGGCCCCGGAGGCCAGGAAGATGGCGATGACGGCGATGACGGCGCCGTTGCGCACCACCGGCGTCAGGGGCGCGGCGGCCAGGGCGATGAGGTCGCCCTCGCGGCCCGGCGCACCCTCGGCGAGGCGCTTGCGGCGCCGGCTCGGCCGCGGGTGGGGCGCGGGCTCGGTGGAGCGCTGCGCGAGGAACCACAGGGACCCGACGGTCTGCAGGGTGATGGCGGCGATCCAGCCGCTCGTCACGGGCAGGGCCGGGGTCGTGCACAGGGCGGTGGCGAGGACCGGGCCGATGATGAAGGCGACCTCGTCGAAGGCGGCCTCGAGGGAGAAGGCCGTGTGGATCTCCTCCGGCTTGGACAGGACGATCGTCCAGCGAGAGCGGACGAGCGAGCCCATGGAGCCGGCGAGCCCTCCGCCCAGGGCCGTGAGGACGATGAGGAGCCACAGGGGCGCGTGCTGCGTCGTCGCGATGACGAGTGCGACCTCCGCGGCGATGGACCCGAGGACCGCGGGCAGCATGACGCGGGACTGGCCGTGGACGTCGACGAGGCGGGCGAGGACCGGGGCGCCGACCGCGGCGGCGACGATGTTGGCGGCGGAGACGGTGCCGGCCGCGGAGTAGTTCCCGTACAGGCCCTGGATGGCGAGGATCGTCGAGATGCCGAACATGGACATCGGGAAGCGCGCGATGAGCCCGGCGATCGAGAAGCTCGCCGCGCCGGGCTTGGACAGGATGCGTCCGTAGGTCGAGGCCATCGGGTGGTCCGGGTCCTTACTGGAGTCTGGTCTGGGAGTGGTCTCCGGCGCCGCGACCGGGGTGCGGTCGCGGCGCCGGGCCGTGGGATGCGTGGTGGGGTGCTGGTGGCTGCGCGGGGCCGGGAGCCCCGCCCCGGGCCGCCTCAGCGGCTGGTGGCGCTGGCCTCGGTGCGCGAGAGCGTGAAGCCCTTGCCGGAGACCTGGCTCCAGCACTCGATGCCGGACTCCGAGGAGGTGCAGGCGAAGGAGCCGTTCTTGGCGCTCGCCCCGTAGCTGAGCGTCGCGCCGGAGGTCGAGTACCCGCTGTCGCAGTTGCCGGAGGCCCCGGAGTCCTTCCCGACGGAGACGGTGAAGGGCTTGTCCGCGCTGTCGTCGCAGGAGCCGTCGGTGGGGACGAAGGAGTGCTCGTCGATGGAGCAGGACACGGAGTCCTGGCCGAGGTTGCAGGTGATGTTGCCGCTGGGGGCGGTGAAGGAGCTCATCGTGTCGGCGTCGTTGGGCGCCGGGTACTTGATGGCGTCGCTCGGGGTGGCCGAGGGCGTCGGGCTGGCGGACTCGGTGGGCGAGGAGCTCGCGCCCGTCGGCGGGACGGAGGCCGCCGGTCCGGCCTGCGTGGAGACGGTGCCGTGCGTCGCAGACGAGGCGGGCTCGGAGCCGCCGTGGTTGGAGGACAGGAACCAGACGACGAGCGCGACGACGGCGACGACCGCGATCGCGCCGACGACCCACAGCCACGTGCTGGAGCGGTGCTCCTCGTCGTGCTCGGGGGTGCCGACGCCGAAGAGGGTCTCCTCGGAGGCGGGCTGGGCCGGCTGCTGCGCGGTCTGGTACTGGGGCCGGGCCTCCTGCTGGTACTGCGGCTGGGGCTGCTGGGCGTACTGCTGCTGGTACGAGGGCTGCGCCGGCTGCTGGTACTGCGTCTGCTGGTACTGGGGCTGCACCGCCGCGCCGGCGGCGGGCATGGCGGCGGTGGCCGCGGGGTCGACCGGCGGGAGCCCGCCGGGGAAGGCCTGGGTCGCCTGCGGGTCGCGGCCGCGCAGGCGGTGCGCCGTCTCCATGGCGGCGTCGGTGCCGCTCTCGGTCCGCGAGGCCAGGACGGCGTTGACGTCGGCGTCGCCGAGTGAGCCGAGCCAGTCGAGCAGCGCCGGGTACGTGCGCGGGTTCGCGGCGATGAACGGGCGCAGGCCCGGGTAGTTCTGAGCGAGCTCGTGCAGGGTCGACAGCTCGGCGTTCGGGTCCGTCGCGCGTGCGACGAGCTCATCCTGGGCCTGAGACATGGACGTCCTTCGGGGTCTGCGAGGCGCGCACGGCGGCAGGGGCGCGGCCCTCCGAGGCCCTGGCCGCGGTACGGGGTGCGCCCCGCCGAGCGCTGTCCTCGACGGGTACCGGTCCCCATGAGGGTACCCGAGGGGTGGCGCCGCCGACCCCGGCCGGTATCTTGGGGATCGCTGAGCGACGGCAGGGCCGCGTCGTCGCCGCCCGCACCCGCGACCCGCCGCCGGCCCGAGAGGAGGAGGCCCCATGACGGAGACTGCGTCCGACCCGTCGACCGGCGCGACCGCGGGCGCGGCCGCTCCCGCCCCGGCCGCCCTCGAGCGCGCGGGTCTCGCCCCCGTCGCCGGGGCCGCGACCGACGTCGGCCGCCTCCGCCCCGTCAACGAGGACGGCTACCTCGCCCTGGCCCCCGCCTTCCTCGTCGTCGACGGGATGGGCGGGCACGTCTCGGGCCGGGCCGCCACCCGCGCCGCCCTCGGCGAGCTGCGCGCCCTGGCCGGGACCGCCGTCACCAGCGAGGCGCAGGTCGTCGACGCCGTGACCGCCGCCGCCCGCGCCGTCGGCGCGATCCCCTCCGAGGCCCTCAACCCGCCCGGCTGCACCGTCGCCGGCGTCGTCCTGGCCGAGCTCGACGGCGAGCCCGCCTGGATCGTCCTCAACATCGGCGACTCCCGCGCCTACCTCCTGCGCGACGACGTCCTGCGCCAGGTCACGGTCGACCACTCCCAGGTCCAGGAGCTCATCGACGCCGGCCGCCTCACCGAGGCCGAGGGGCGCCTCAGCCCCCGTCGCCACGTCATCACCCGCGCCCTGGGCGGCGGCACCGACGACTCCGGCGTCCCCGCGCTCCACCGCCTCGACGCCCGCCCCGGTGACCGCTTCCTCGTCTGCTCCGACGGCGTCTCCGACGAGCTCGACGACGAGGCCCTCGCCACGGTCCTGGGCGCGGGCCTCGGCGCCCAGCGCACCGCCGAGCTCATCGTGGCCGCTGCGCTCGAGGCCGGCGGTCACGACAACACGACCGCCCTCGGCGTCGACGGCGCCCCCTCTCGGCTGGTCGGCCGCGCGAGCGACCCGCACGCCGAGGAGCCCCGGGCGTGAGCGCGCGCGAGGTCGTCGGACGGCTCGGCACGGCCCTCCTCACGGAGGAGGCCACCGAGGACGACGCCGCGCGCGTCCTCGTCGCCCTCGGCGGCCCCGTCCCCGGGCCGGCGGACCCGTCGGCGACCCCGGACGCCGCGACTCCGGACGCCACGGGCCCGGACGCCGCAGCGGCCGGGGGAGTCCCGGCCGCCGGGGCCCCCGCCGTGACGCTCGGCGCGGGCTCCACGGACCTCGCCCCCACCGGCGTCTGGGTCGACCCCGACGAGCTCGCCCGCGCCGCCTCCCCAGCCGGTGCCACCGGTGAGCGCGAGGAGGGCGAGGACCGCTCCGCGCCCGCGCCCGCGCCGGCCGCCGCCACCGCCGACGAGACGGACCTCGGGCTCACCGAGGCCGCCGCCGAGGCCGCCGTCCTGCACGCCGAGGCCAGGCGCTACCCCGAGCCCGAGCCCGGCTCCGGCCGACGGCGCCGCCGCCCCGGAGCCGACCCGCTCCTGCCGCGCACCGGCGCCACCGCCTCCTCCTCCGCCTCGGCCGCCTCCGCGGCCACCGGCGGCCACGGGACCTCCGGCGGCCCCCGCGCCACCGCCGTCCCGCGGGACCCCGAGGAGCTCGCGGCCCGCCTCGTCGGCGCCACCGAGACCGTCGAGGGGACGGTCCAGCAGCCCGCCGCCCGCCCCGTCGTCGCCGTCCTCCTCGTGTCCACCGGGGAGACCATCGAGGTCCGCGGCGACGTCGTCGTCGGACGGGCCCCGCAGCCCCTCCCGGGGATCCCGCCGCAGCGCACCGCCGCCACCCGCCTCGTGGCCGTGCCGAGTCCCACCCACATAATCTCCCGCTCCCACCTGGCCCTCACGACCACCGGAGCGAACGTCCTCGCCCAGGACCTCGGCTCCTCCAACGGCACGGTCCTCGTCCGCGACGGCATCTCGCCGGTGCTGCTCGCCACCGCCCTGCCGACGCCGCTCCTCGTGGGAGACTTGCTGGACGTGGGTGACGGCGTGACGCTGCGCGTCGCCCCACCGCGCTAGCCCCGTCCCGCCCGGCGCCCGGCGCGCCCGCCGGAACCGACCGGCCCGCCACCGGCGCACCAGACCCGCCCAGCACCGCAAACCGTCCGAGACACGACCCGAGGGAGACGCGATGAGCGACCTGACCTGGACCGACCTGCCCGAGGTGGACCCCGCCGAGCCCGATCAGCTGGTCCTCGACTTCTCCGGCGAGGTCCACCGCGTCCCCGCCGACGAGACCTTCGTCATCGGCCGCGGCGGCGACCTCGACATCGACGACAACCCCTACCTCCACCGCCGCTTCCTCGTCCTCAGCCACGACGCCGACCTGTGGTGGATCACGAACGAGGGCTCCCGCCTGTCCGCGGTGCTCACCGACGGCGACGGGCTCGTCCAGTCCCGCCTCGCCCCCGGCGCCCGTATGCCGCTCCTCTTCCCGCGCGTCATCCTCGCCTTCTCCGCCGGCCCCCCCCCCTACGAGATCGACCTCATCACCGCCGGCGAGGACCGCTTCACCGGCATCGAGGGCGCCCGCGAGTCCACCGGCCGCACCACCATCGGCGTCACCCCGATGACTCGGTCCCAGCTCCTCCTCGTCCTCGCCCTGTGCGAGCCCGTCCTCAAGCGCGCCGGCACCGGCGCCGCCGAGATCCCCTCCTCCGCCTCCGCCGCCGCCCGCCTGGGCTGGCCGCTCACCAAGTTCAACCGCAAGCTCGACAACGTCTGCGAGAAGCTCGACCGCGTCGGCGTGCGCGGCCTGCGCGGCGGGCGCGCCGAGGGCGCCGCCTCCAACCGCCGCACCGCCCTCGTCGAGCACGCCGTCTCCACCCTCATGGTGACCGCCGAGGACCTGCCCATGCTCGACGAGGAGTACGCCGCCGACCAGGCCGCGAAGCAGGAGTCGACCGTCCCCGTCGACGGCGCCACCGGCGAGATGCCGGCCGTCGAGGCGTGAGCGCCGCAGACCGCTCCGCGCGCCGGGGCGCCGTCGCGCGACCGGGGCGGAGGGCCGGCCGCCGGGTCGCGGGGACGCCGAGACGGCGGGGCCGCCCGATGCGGCGAGGCCGCCGGGCGCTGTCCCTCCTCCTCGTCCTCGTGCTCCTCGCCGCGGCCTGCGTCGTCGGCGAGCTCTACGCGCGCTCGCGGGTGGCCGCGACGGTCCGCGACGCCGTGCCCGGTCTCAGCGCCGACGCCTCCGTCACGAAGCAGGGGCTCGTCCTGCCGCAGCTGCTGGGCGGCGAGCTGGACTCCCTCGACGTCGACGCCTCCTCCCTCGAGCTCGACTCGAGCACCACGGGCGGCTCCTCCGCGAGCGACGGGACCGGAGCCGTCACCACCCTCGAGCTCTCCGACGTCGACGCCTCCCTCACCGGCCTCGGCGTCCGCGCGCCCCACCGGGCGGGCGGGCTCGTCGCGACCGGCACCGTCTCCTGGGACTCCCTCGCAGCCCTCGTCGCCGCCCAGGTCCCCGACCTGCCCGCCCTCAGCCTCGCCCGCGCCGGCACCCCCGCCGACCTCACCGCCTCGGCCACGGTCCTCGGCGTCGACGTCGCCCTCACCCTCGCCCCCTCCGCGAGCGACGCCGGCGGGATCGACCTCGAGGTCACCGGCGCGAGCCTCGCCGGGCAGGAGGTGGACCTCGTCGGCGAGGTCGGCGGACGGACCCTCGCCTCCTGGCTCGGCCTGTCCTCGACGACCATCTCCGTGCCCGCCGACGCCTTCCCGGACGGCCTCACCGTCTCCCGGGCCGCCGTCGCCGATGACGGGCTGCGGCTCACCCTCGCCGCGCAGGACCTCGCCCTCGACTCCCTCGGGTCCTGATCCGCCAGGGGCGTGATCCCCATCGCGGGCCCTGGGGTCTCACGGCCGCCTCGTATAGCCTGCCGGTGCGCCGAGCGCCAGGCCCGGTGCGCGCGAGGAGGACCATGAGCACCCAGCCCGAGCAGCCCTACGGCGTTCCCGCACGCCCCGCCGCGCCCGCGGACGGCGGGCAGGTTCCGCCCTCGATCCCGCCGTCCGGCACCGGCCGCCGCGCCCACCGCCCCGAGCAGCGCGCCGCCTTCGAGCTCGCCCCCGACGCCGGGCAGCAGCAGGCTCCGGCGGTCCCGTCCGCTCCCGCCCCGTCGTCGGCCCCCGTTCAGGCCACCGGGGGCGGCATCGCCACCGGCAACCACGCCTTGGGCCTTCCCGGCACGCCGTCGGGCGAGTCCTACCCGGCGCCCACCGGCTCCCTGCCCAGCCGCTCCGAGCTCGAGCGCGAGGCCAAGCGCAGCGCCGCCGCCGACAGCCGCGAGTCCTCCCCGGAGGCGGACCTCGAGCGCGCCGGCGAGCTCCTCTCCCGCGTCACCAAGACCTTCTCCCAGCGCGTCGTCGGCCAGCAGCAGCTGCGCGTCGCCCTCGGCTCCACCCTCGTCGCCGGCGGGCACATCCTCCTCGAGTCCGTCCCCGGCCTGGCCAAGACGACCGCCGCGCAGACCCTCGCCTCCGCGGTCTCCGGCTCCTTCCACCGCATCCAGTGCACCCCGGACCTCATGCCGAACGACATCATCGGCACCCAGGTCCTCAACTACTCCACCGGCGAGATGACCACCCAGCTCGGCCCGGTGCACGCCAACATCGTCCTCCTCGACGAGATCAACCGCTCGAGCGCCAAGACCCAGTCCGCGATGCTCGAGGCCATGCAGGAGCGCCAGACCTCCATCGGCGGCGTCGTCTACCCGCTGCCCAAGCCCTTCATGGTCCTGGCCACCCAGAACCCCATCGAGGAGGAGGGCACCTACGTCCTCCCCGAGGCCCAGATGGACCGCTTCCTCATGAAGGAGGTCCTCACCTACCCCAAGCCCGCCGAGGAGGCCGACGTCCTCGACCGCATCTCGAAGGGCACCTTCGGCAAGCCGATCACGACGCCCCCGATCTCCACCGACGACGTCCTGTGGCTCCAGGGCGCCGTCGAGCGCGTCTACGTCGACCCGGTCATCAAGCAGTACATCGTCGCCCTGGTCAACACCTCGCGCGGCGGCGGCCCCCGCCCCGTCCAGGGCCTCGAGCGGCACGTGCGCGTGGGCGCCTCGCCCCGTGGCGGCATCGCCCTCATGAAGGTCGCCCAGGCGATCGCCCTCCAGGCCGGCCGCACCTACGTCACCCCGGACGACGTCGGCCTCCTGCGCCACGCCGTCCTGCGCCACCGCCTCGTCCTCACCTACGACGCCCTCGCCGACGACGTCGCGCCCGAGTCCATCATCGACGCGATCTTCGCGGCCGTCCCGACCCCGTGAGCCGGCAGCAGGCGACGAGGACGACGATGAGACGCAGGCGCGCCCGCGAGCGGGCGGAGCAGGCCGAGCGCACGGAGCGCGGTGAGCGCGCGGAGCCGACGGGCCCCGGCGGCGGGCGCCGTCGCGGCTCCCGCCTGGCGCGCGTGCGCGGGCGGCTGTCCCTGCCCACGCTCCGCCGGGCCACCGGCCTGCTCGACGGGCGCCACAAGTCGGTCCTCCTCGGCCACGGACAGGACTTCGACGACCTGTCGGCCTACCGTCCCGGCGACGACGTCACGGACATCGACTGGAAGGCCTCCGCGAGGATCGGACAACCTGTCATCAAGCGCTACCAGCGTGAGTCCAACCTCCCCCTCGTCCTCGCCGTCGACACCGGCCGCACCATGGCCGCGCAGGCCCCCTCCGGTGAGGACAAGCGCGAGCTCGCCCTCGGCGTCGCCGAGGTCCTCGCCTACCTGGCCCGCATGCGGGGCGACACCGTCGCCCTCGTCGCCGGCGACGCCGAGCGCACCGTCCACCGCCCGCCCCGCGCCGGTTCCGAGCACTCCGAGACGCTCCTCGCCCTCCTGGCCCGCCAGCTCGACGGGCTCACCGTCACCCGGGAGCGCCACGGCCACGAGACGATCGAGATCGCGCCCGGCGCCCCCGCCTCCGACCTCGGCGAGCTCCTCCACAACGTCTCCACGTGGCACCGCCGGCGCAGCCTCGTCGTCCTCATCACCGACACCTCGCGCCCCGACGCCGCCACCGACCCCGCCGTCGCCGACTGGATCCGCCGCCTGTCCGCACCGCACGAGCTCGCTGTCGTCCAGATCTCCGACGACGTCCCCCTCGCCCCCGGCCGCGGCCGCGCCCGCGACATCGAGATGGACGGCGAGGTCCCCGCCTTCCTCCGTGAGGACCTCGACCTCGCAGCCCGGGCCGGCGCCGCCGAGCAGGCGCACCGCGACGCCGTCGACGCCCTCCTCGACGCCCGCCACGTCGAGCGCGTCGCCATCGAGTCCGACGAGGCCCTCGTCGACTCCCTCGCCTCGCTGCTCGCCCGCCAGAGGCTCGCCTCCCGACGCCGGGGGAGGCGCTGAGATGCAGCTCAACGCGCCCGTCCTCATGCCCGTGTGGATGACCGTCATCGCGATCGTCGGCGCCATCCTCGCCATCGCCTTCATCCTGCGCGCCGTCCTCGTGACCCTGCGCGACCGCTCCCGCACCATCGGGGACGTCCCCATGGCGCCCGACGAACGCCGCCAGTGGTCCGGCAAGGTCGACGAGGCCGCCCGCCGCTACCGCGACGGCGAGACCGACCTGCGCGGCCTCCACCTCGAGCTCGCCGAGGTCCTGCGGGGCTTCGCCTCCGCGCGCTCCGGCGAGGACATCGACACCGCCACCGCCAGGGAGATCCTCGACATGGCCGACACCACCGGCCCGCGCTCCATCGAGGAGCGCCTGCGCATGGTCCGCCGCGGCGGGCGCCCGCTCGACACGAACCCCCTCGGGCACGTCGGCGAGCTCCTCACCGTGTGGGAGCAGCCCTCCTTCGACCGCGACCCGAGGGCCGCCGCCGACCAGGCGATCAAGGAGGCCGGGGAGGTGGTCCACCGATGGTGATGCCCTGGCTCTTCGCCCTCCTCCTCATCCTCGTCGCGGTCGCCGTCGGCCTCGCCCTCGCCGGACGGATCGGCTACGCCCCGCTGCGGCGCCGCAGCCGCGCCGCCGACGACGGCCCGCGCCGCGTCGCTAACTCCTCCTCGCTCCTGTCCAGCCCGCTCGTGCTCGCCCGGATCCGCCGTCGTCGCCGGCTGCACGCCGCCCTCGGCGCGCTCCTCGTCGTCGCCGTCGTCGCGGCCTCCGCGCTGGCCGGCCGGCCCGTGGACCGCCACGTGCGCAACGAGGCCCTCGCCAGCCGCGACATCGTCCTGTGCCTGGACGTGTCCACCTCGATGCTCACCACCGACGCGAAGATCCTCGACACCTTCTCCGAGATGCTCGACTCCTTCGACGGCGAGCGCGTCGCCCTCGTCGCCTGGAACACGACGGCTCAGACGATGGTGCCGCTCACCGACGACTACGACCTCCTGCGCAGCCAGCTCACGAAGATCGCCGACGTCCTCGACTTCGAGCCCTACTACGGCAACCCGAAGCTCGAGGCGTACTACAGGACCTTCTCCGGCGTCTTCGACACCGACCTCGAGGCCTCCTCCCTCGTCGGCGACGGCCTGGCCTCCTGCACCGGCGCCTTCGGCGACCCGGTCAAGGACCGCTCCCGCTCCGTCCTCCTCGCCACCGACCACCAGGTCCTCGACCCCGACGGCCAGCAGATCTACAGCCTCTCCGAGGCCGCCGACCTCGCCACCGCGCGCGGCGTGCGCATCTTCTCCCTCTACGGCGCCGACCCGTCCCTCCAGGATCCCGGCACCACCCAGACCGACCTCGACCGCGCCCGCGACGAGCTCAAGGAGGTCACCACCTCCCACGACGGCCGCTTCTACCAGGTCGACGACGCCGACGCCGCCGGCGGCATCGTCGAGGAGCTCGAGAGCGATCAGGTCGCCGAGCTCACCGACGACACCCAGGTGCGCGTCTCGGACACGCCCCGGCTCGCGGCCGGCGTCCTCGCGGTCGCGCTGCTGCTCCTGCTCGGACTGGGCGCGTGGAGGCGGGCATGACACTCGAACCGCTCTTCGGCTGGGTCCTCACGGTCCTCTTCGCCCTCGCCGCCGCCGGCCTCCTGTGGGGGGCGCGTCGGGCCGCCTTCGCCCCCACCGACGACGCCGGGGCGTGCGCCTCCTGGTGGCGGCGCGTCGCCCTCGCCGCGGTCGTCCTGCTCGTCCTCGCCGGGCCGAGCGTGCCCGTCACCGAGTCCGTCGCCGTCTCCAGCCCCGAGGTCTACCTCGTCGTCGACCGCACCGGCTCCATGGCCGCGGAGGACTGGGACGGGGGCAGCGGGACCCGCCTCGACGGCGTCCGCGCCGACCTCACCGCCATCAAGGACGCCCACCCCGACGCCCGCTACTCGATCATCGCCCTGGACTCGACGGCCAAGACCGAGCTGCCGCTGACGAGCGACGTCGACGCCGTCACCGCCTGGATCAACGCCCTGCGCCAGGAGACGACGGACCGCTCCGGCGGCTCCAGCCTCGAGCGCGCCCTGCCGCTGCTGGCCCAGACGCTCTCCGCCTCCCAGGAGTCCGCGCCGGAGGACGCCCGCGTCGTCTACGTCCTCTCCGACGGCGAGGCCACCGACGACGGCACCGCCGCGACCGAGGCCGCGGAAGCGGGCGTCACCTGGAAGCAGGTCGGCGCCATGGTCGACGGCGGCTCCGTCCTCGGCTACGGCACGGACGAGGGCGGGCGCATGCGCGAGTCCGACGGCTCCGGTGCCACCGACGCCCCCTACATCCAGGATCCCACCACCGGGAAGGACGCCGTCTCCGTGCCCGACACGAAGGAGCTCAAGATGGTGGCCGACGACCTCGGCGTCTCCTACTACCAGCGCACCGGCGGCTCCGACGACGTCCCCACGAAGGACTTCACGACCCTCCACGTCGACGCTGGCCTCACCGACGGGCGCGAGCGGAAGAGCTACCGGCGCTACCTCACCTGGCCGCTCGGCCTCGTCGCCGCCGCGATCCTCGGCTGGGAGGCGATCGCCCTGGCCCGCACGGACCGGCAGCTGCGCGGCCTCGCGCGGGGTACCACCGCAGCCACGACCACCGGCCGCACGAGCGCGGGAGGCCCCCGATGAGCACCTGGAACCCGTCCGGCCCCGGCGACCCGACCGGTGACGCCCGCTTCCGCCCCGGCGGCACGAGCGAGGACGAGGCCCGCTCCTACGGCGAGTCCGTCGGCGTCGTCCCCGAGGGGGCCGGCGACGGCACCGCCGACGACACCGAGGACACCGCCGCCCGCGCCGCCCGGCTCCGCCGACGCCGTCGGCTCCTCACCTGGGGCGGTGCACCCGCCGCGGTCGTGCTGCTGGTGTGCGCCTGGCTGGGGGCCGTCAGCCTCCTCACCCTGCTCGGCAACCGCGCCGCCGTCCACGAGGACTACACGACCGCCGTGTCCCGCTACTCCGCCGTCGAGACGATCAACCCCGTGCTCGAGCAGTGGCGCGTCCACTACAACCTCGGCACCGCCCAGCTCTTCGCCAACGACCTCGACGCCGCCGCGAGCGAGCTCGAGGAGGCGCTCACGACAGTACCCGAGGCGGACACGATCACCGCCCAGGGATCCGACGGGCACACCGTGAGCACCCTGGACCCGACGGCTCCCGAGTGCCTCGTGCGCGTCAACCTCTACGCGGCGCACCTCGGGAAGGCGGCTGCTGCTCAGGAGGACGGGGACAGCCGGACCGCCTCCGTCGAGCAGGCCGCCGCGACGAAGGCCGCGGGCGACTGCAGCGTCCCGCCGCGGGACCCGTCGAGCGCCCCCTCCGCCACGCCGTCGGGCACGCCGGCGTCGCCCCCGAGCCAGCAGCCGAGCCAGGACTCCAGCACGACGCCGTCGGCCGAGCCCAGCGGCTCCGCGAGCCCGACGGACGACCCGTCCTCCAGCGCCTCGGCCACGCCCAGCCAGGACCCGAGCGCGCAGGCCAGCCAGTCCGCCTCCGCCGAGCCGACGTCGAGCCCGTCCGTGAGCGAGGGGCCGACGAGCACGCCGAGCCCGGTCGACGAGAAGCAGAAGGAGCTCGACGAGCGTAACGGCGACGCCAACGACGACGGCGGCTCCTCCGTGGGCGGCACCAAGAACTGGTGACCGGGACGCTCGGGCCGACGCGCTCCCGCTGACGCGGAGGTGTGCGCGCAGGTGGCGCGGGTTCGCGGCGGGGTCCGCCTCGCCGGCCCCTCACCGGGCCGGCCGAGCCCCGCCCGGAGGCCGGCGCCGCCTGGTCAAGGTCGCCCCGTCAGGCCTGGGCGGACTCCGTCGCGTGGGGCTGCAGGATCGACGGCACCGGGTGGTCCGGGGCCGCAGCGCCCACGGCCCGCAGGACGAAGAGGTCGAGGGCCGTGAGGTACTCCTCGCGCGCCGCCGCGTCCGTCGGGGTGGGGCGCCCACCCATGACGCAGGCGTGGACGAGGGGGATGACCTGGTTCAGGTCCTGCTGCGGGATCTCGCCGGCCCTCATGGCGTCGGTGAGGATCTGGGCGAGCATCTGCGCCATGAGCCCGCCGTGGGCGCGCAGTCGACCGGCCGTGCCGCGGGAGACCGAGGAGGACAGCGGTCCCGTCGTCGGGAAGTGGAACTGCCGCTTGATGAGGGCCTGCTGGCGCACGTAGACGCGGAGACGGTCGATGGGGTCCTCGGTGCCCTCGAGGGCGCGGGTGAGCTCAGCGGCGTAGCGCTCGACCTCGTCCTCCATGAAGGCGAGGAGGAGGTCCTCCTTGTCCGCGAAGTGGTTGTAGACCGCGGTGCGGCCGACGCCGGCGTGGGCGGCGACGTCGGAGAGGGTGATCCTGTCGAAGGAGCGCTGGCTCATGAGCTCGGCCAGGGCTCCGAAGAGGGCGCTGCGGGTGCGCTCGCGGTGCTCGGCCAGTGAGTTACCCATGATCTTCGGCATGGGGGAGAGCCTAGACCCGAAGGTGACGGATCGCGATGCGACGTCAGGAAATAGGGGGCCGGTGCGGTGGGGCAGACGGCCCATCCCGCCGAGAACGAGGGTTGTGCACGAAAACGAAGGAAGTTCCCTCGTTCTCGGGCACAACCCTCGTTCTCGAGGCTAGAGGGCGACGGCCCCGTGGATCGCGGTGAGGATCGGCAGGTCCGCGGGTAGCCACGGCAGGTCCGCGACCTCGTCGAGCGGCACCCAGGACATGGACGAGTGCGCGGTGCCCCGGTGCGGGCCGTGCTCGGGGTCGGCGGGCTCGGCCAGCCACACGCGCATCCGGTAGCCGTGCATCGCGCGCCACGAGGCGGCGTCGTCGCCCGGGTGCGTGGACGGGTCGGCCACGTCGGCCTGCTGGGGCGTCCCGACGGCGAGCGCGGGGGAGGGACGGACCTCCTCGCCGAGACGGACCTCGAGATCAATCTCCTCGCGGAGCTCGCGGGCGAGGGCCTCCGCGGGCGTCTCCCCGGGCTCGACCTTGCCTCCCGGGAGCTCGTACTGCCCGGCGTGCTCGGCCGGGTAGGAGCGGGCGGTGCAGAGCATCGTCGTGGGGTGCTCGAGGGAGTCGAGGACGGCCGCGGCGACGACGAGGCGTGAGGCGGGCGAGGGGATCTCGGAGCGCTCGGCGCCGGCCGGGGGAGTGGGGCCGGTGGGAGCGTCGTCGACGGGGGAGGTCATGCCCGGACCCTAGCGGAGAGCCGACGGCGGTCCACAGCATCGGCTGGCACACTGCCGGGCGTGAACACGGACTGGAACGCGCTGTGGCAGGGCGCGGTCGAGCGCACGCGCCCCGACGCCGTCGCCGACCCGCGCGCCCTGTGGCCCGCGCTGGTGCTGCTCGCCGTCGTCCTCGCCTGGCGGCCGGCGCGGCGCTGGGGCCGCACCCTCGTCACCGTCGTCCACGAGGCCGGGCACGCCGCGGTCGGCGTCCTCGTCGGGCGGCGCTTCCAGGGCTTCGTCGTCGAGCGCGACCTGTCCGGTCACGCCGTCACCGCCGGCCGCTCCCGCGGCCCGGGCCGCATCGCGACCACCTGGGCCGGATACCCCGCGCCCGCGGTCCTCGGCGCGCTCGTCGTCGTGGCCGCGGTCCACGGCTGGGCCGGGGTCGTCCTCGTCGCCGCGCTCGCGGCCGGGCTCGTCCTGCTCGTCATGTCCCGCTCCTGGCGCACCGCCGGTCTCGTCCTGCTCATCGGTGCGCTGACAGGAGCCCTGTGGTGGTGGGGCGGGCCCTGGCGCGACGGCGTCGTCGGAGGCGTCGGTCTCGCCCTGCTGCTGGGCGCCTGGGACTCCCTGCGCGACGTCGCCGCCAGCCGCGACGCCCACCAGGACCACGGCACGCTCGCCGACCTCACGCCCCTGCCCGCCGGCTTCTGGCTCCTCACCTGGTTCCTCGCCGACGCCGCCGCGACCGCCCTGGCCGTCTGGGCCGCGTACGGGGCGTGGGCCGTGAGCGGTGCGGGGCTGCCCGGCGCCTGAGCGTCCGCGGCGAGCCTCCGCGCGGCGTGGTTGGATCGGGGAGTGCTCCTTCTCGACGGCGCCGCCGCCGAGGCGGTGAGCCTCCTCTGCCTCCTCCTCGTCCTCGGCGTCGCCATCGCGAGGCCCCGCGGCGTCCCCGAGGCCGTCGCCGCTGTGCCAGCGGCCCTGCTCCTCCTCGCCGCCGGCGTCGTCGGCCCCGGCGACGTCGGCGACGTCCTCCGCGCGCTCGGCGGCACCGTGGCCTTCCTCGCCGTCATCCTCGTGCTCGCGCACCTGTGCGAACGCGAGGGGCTCTTCACCTACGCCGGACGCTGGATGGCCGCCCGGGCGCACGGGTCGCCCCGCCGTCTCCTGCTCCTCGTCTTCCTCGTCGCCTCCGTCACCACCGCGGTCCTCAGCCTCGACGCCACGGTGGTGCTGCTGACCCCGGTGGTCCTCGCGACCGCCGCGAGGGTCGGCGCCGACGCCGAGCCGCACGTCTACGCGACGGCGCACCTGGCCAACGCGGCCTCGCTCCTCCTCCCGGTCTCGAACCTGACCAACCTCCTCGCCTTCGAGGCCTCCGGGCTCTCCTTCGGACGCTTCACGGCCCTCATGACCCTGCCGTGGCTCGTTGCCATCGGCCTCGACTACGCCGTCATCCGGCTGCGCTTCGCCTCCCGGCTGCGGAGGGTCCGCCCGGGCTCGGGCACGGCGGGCGGTGACGGTGCGGGCGCCGCCGGCGGCGCCGAGGCCGCCCCTCCGCGGCTCGCCATCACCGTGGTCCTCCTCGTCCTCGTCGGCTTCGTCGTGTGCTCGGCGCTCGGCGTCGAGATCGTCTGGCCTGCGCTCGCCGGCGTCGTGGTGCTGCTCGTCAGGAGGCTCGTCGCACCGTCGGGAGGCCGGGACGGGGCGGTCCGCGAGCTGGCCGGGGTCCTGCGCGCCGCGAACCCGCTCTTCCTGCTCTTCGTCCTCGCCCTCGGGATCGTCGTGCGAGGGGCCGTCGACCACGGCCTCGCCGCCCTCGCCGACGCCGTCCTACCCGACGGGACCAGCCTGCCCACCGTCATCGGGATCGCCGTCCTCGCCGCCGTGGCCGCGAACCTCGTCAACAACCTCCCGGCGACCCTCATGCTCGTGCCCCTCACGGCCCCGCTCGGTCCCGTGGCGGTGCTGGCCGTCCTCGTCGGCGTCAACATCGGTCCGAACCTCACCTACGTCGGATCCCTCGCCACCCTCCTGTGGCGACGGGTGCTCGTGGGGCAGGGCGCCCGCTCCGGGCTGCGGGAGTTCACGCGCCTCGGGCTCATGGTCGTGCCCGTCTCGCTCGTCGCCTGCGCGACGGGCCTGTGGGCCGCGGCGAGGGGCCTCGGGGTCGGAGGGGCGCCGTCCGCGCTGGGCTGACGCGGCCGCCGACGGCGTCCCCTCCCTGGGCGAGCAGCCCCGCCAACGGCTAGGGTCCCAGCAGGACCAGGCGCCGCCTGGGCGCCCCGCAACGAGAGGACCCACCGTGATCAACCCCGTCAAGATGGCCGGACGCGCCATGCTCGCCACCGTCTTCATCGGCGGCGGCCTCAACCAGCTCAAGGGCTCCGCCCATCTCGGCCCCGTCGTCGACTCCGCCAAGGAGGAGTACGCGATCGACGTCGACGTCCCCGGCGAGACCCTCGTCAAGCTCAACGGCGCCGGCATGGTCGCCGCAGGCTCCGCCCTGGCCCTGGGCATCCTGCCCCGCGTCTCGGCCCTCAGCCTCGTTGGTCTGCTCGTCCCGACGACGATCGTCGGCCACCCCTTCTGGAAGGAGACGGAGGCCGCCAAGAAGCAGAACCAGATGACGGCCTTCGCCTCCAACACGGCCGTCGCCGGCGGCCTCCTCATGGTCGCCGCCAGCTGAGCGACTCCTTCCTCGCGCACGGCGCCCCGTCAGCGACTCGGTCGCGGGCGGGGCGCCGTCGCACGCCCTCGTGGCGGAGGGCGTCGGACGGGTCTCGGGGCCGCAACGGATCAGGGGCCGTGCGCCGCCCCGGCACGACGAAGGCCCGGAACCGTGGGTTCCGGGCCTTGCGCTGGAGCGGGTGACGGGAATCGAACCCGCGCTGTCAGCTTGGGAAGCTGAAGTTCTACCATTGAACTACACCCGCGCGCTCACCAGTGGTGAGGTGCTGGAGCAGCATACCCCACCGGCGCGCCGTGGCCGAAAACGGCACGATTCGGCCACGGACGCGCCTCGAAGCGGATACGTGCGGCGGGCGCGGACGGTCCAACCGTTACTGTGGGGGAGGCGGGCAACGCGCCCGCGGCCGCGGCGTCCGGCCCGACGGCCCGCCGCGGTGCCGACACTCCCTCCCCAGAGAGCCCCGCATGAGCGACCCCTCCACCCCGTCCGGCTACCCCCAGGCCCAGGGTGGCCCGTACCAGGCGCAGCCCGTCGCCCAGCCCGGATACCAGGCGGCCTCCCAGCAGCCCGCCTACCAGGCGCAGGGGCAGCAGGTCGCCTACCCGCAGCCCGGGTACACGCAGCCCGGCACCGGGTACGGACGGGCCGACTACAGCCAGCCGGGGTACGGTCAGCCGGGTTACGGCCAGTCCGGTTACGCCCAGCCCGGCTACGGCCAGCCCGGCTACGGCGCCGCGTACCAGCAGCCCACCGGTGCCTACGCGGTCGCCCACAAGTCCAAGTCGCCGCGGGGCTCCTCGGCATCTTCCTGGGCTCGCTGGGTGTCCACAACTTCTACCTGGGACGCAGCGCCCGCGGCGGCCTGCAGCTCGGGCTCACGATCGCCGGCGTCATCCTCTCCTTCATCTTCGTCGGCATCTTCGTCCTCCTCGGTGTCGAGGTATGGGCCCTCGTCGAGGGCATCCTCATCCTCGCGGCGACCCCCGGCTCCGTGCCGTGGGGCGTCGACGCGCGAGGCGTCCCGCTGAGCGACTGAGCCGACCACCGGCGCCGTCGGACGCCGTGGGGAGCGGTCCCCACTGACACCGAGGCGCCCACGTCACTAACCTCGTCGGGACACGGCGGAGCACCGCCCTCCCGCACCCCTCCCCGAACCGTCAACAGCCCCGAGAACCCAGCCAGGAGCATCACGTGAGCAACGGATACGACCCCTACACCCAGCCCCAGGGCGGCCAGCAGCCCGACGCCTCCCAGGACTACGGCTACGGCCAGGACTCCTCGCCCGTCTACGGCCAGAGCGCCGACGCCGCATACGGCCAGTCCTCCTACGGCCAGCCCGCCGCCTACGGCGAGCAGGGCTACGGGCAGGCCGGCTACGGGCAGACGGGCTACGCCGACCCCGCCCAGGGCTACCCGGGCTACTCGTCCTACGGCGCCGCCCCAGTGCCGGGCCTCCCGCCCTTCGTCACGGCGGAGACCGCGCCGAGCAACGTCGGCTTCGTCGACGCCATCAAGCTCTTCTTCAAGAAGTACGCGCAGTTCCGCGGCGCCGCCTCCCGCTCCGAGTACTGGTGGGTCGCCCTCGGTATGTTCCTCATCCAGCTCATCCCGATGGTCCTTGTCTTCATCGGCATCGGCGTCATGGCCGCCGGGACCACCGTCGACGAGTACGGCTACGCGCAGGAGACCGGGTCCCCGGCCCTCATGGTGGTCGGCTACCTCCTCATGCTGGTCATCGGCCTCGCCTGCATCGTCCCGAGCCTCGCCCTCGCCTGGCGCCGCCTCCACGACGCCGGCAAGTCGGGCGCCTGGTACTTCATCGGCCTCGTGCCCCTCATCGGCCCGATCTGGCTCCTGGTCCTCCTCGTCGGCGAGCGCCGCGCCGAGCAGTGGCGCGCCGAGTGGTTCGTCTGAGCCGCTGCTGAGTGCCGGCCCGCCAGGGCCCGCCGGCCCCGCACCACCGAGCGTGGTGCGGGGCCGGCGTCGTTCATGCGGGACGGGCGGGACGACGTCGGCCCCGCTGGGAACCCGCCGTCGTAGGCGGACCCTCGCAGCCCGCGCGCGGGGCGGCCCTGGCACAATCGGTCCCGTGCTGCTCTCCGACCATGACATCCGCGCCGAGCTCGACGCCGGCCGCGTCGTCCTCGACCCCTACGACCCGGCGATGATCCAGCCCGCCTCCATCGACGTGCGCCTGGACCGCTGGTTCCGCCTCTTCGACAACCACCGCTACCCGGTCATCGACCCCGCCGTCGAGCAGTCCGAGCTCACCCACCTCGTCGACGTCGGCCCCGACGAGCCCTTCATCCTGCACCCCGGCGAGTTCGTCCTCGGTGCCACCTACGAGCGCGTCACCCTGCCCGACGACGTCGCCGCGCGCCTGGAGGGCAAGTCCTCGCTCGGCCGCCTCGGTCTCCTCACGCACTCCACCGCCGGCTTCATCGACCCCGGCTTCACCGGCCACGTCACCCTCGAGCTCTCCAACACGGCGACCATGCCCATCAGGCTCTGGCCCGGGATGAAGGTCGGGCAGCTGTGCTTCTTCCGCCTGTCCAGCCCCTCCGAGCACCCCTACGGCTCGGGGGTCACCGGCTCGCACTACCAGGGGCAGCGCGGCCCGACCGCCTCGCGCTCACACGTGCGCTTCGACCGGATCCGCATCACCGACGCCGGTCCGCTGGCCCAGGGTGTCACCAGCTTCGACGACGTCGCCCCCTCCGCCCGGGCCGACGGCGAGCGCTGAGACCGCGATGACCGACTCCACCGGAGCCGCCTCGGACCGGCCGGGCTCGGAGCGGCCCGCGGACACCGCCGCGGCGCTCCCGCTCGACACCGGCGTCCTCATCGTCCCGCGCGCCCTGCCCACCGACGAGCTCGACTCCCGCCACCTCCTCGTCCTGCCCGACGACGTCGAGACCGAGGAGGTCGAGGCCCTCGCCGTCTCCCAGGACGCCCGTGCCGGTTGGCTCTCGGTGTCCTCGATCGGTCTCATGCCCGGCGTCGAGCTCCACGGCCCCTGGCGCCTCGACGACGCGCTCCGCCGTCGCCTCGACCTGCCCGAGTGGGCCGACCAGGTCATGGCCCTGGCCTGCGAGCCCGAGCGCGGCGGCCGTCTGCCCGTTGAGCTCGCCGGCCTCGACCCCCTCGCCGACGCCTTCGCCCTCCACCAGCCCGAGGGCGCCGAGCTCCTCGCCCTCCCGCGCCTGCGCGCCATCGCCCGGCGCCTGCGCGGGGGCCTGCGCCTCGTCGGCGACGGCATCGTCCCCGAGCTCTACGTCCCCGCCCCGGATGAGCACGTCGGTCTCACCCTCGTCGCTCCCGTCTGGATCGCCCCCGACGGCCTCGAGGCGCTCCTCGCCGACGTCGCCCCCGGATCCCGCGCCCAGCTCGCCGTCCCGGCCCCCGCCGCGGGGGAGACCGGGCTCGCCGCGCTCGACCCGGAGGAGCGCCGCCGGCTCGAGGCGGTGCTCGGCGCCGAGGCGCTGGACAAGGCCGAGGCGGCGGCGCGGCACCGCGCCGCCGCGGCCCCGGAGGAGACCGTCCTCGACGGCTACGCCGTGACGGTGCCCGTGGCGGGCGCGGCCGAGGGGGCCGCCGTCGAGCTGCGCGTGCAGGGCGTCGAGGCGCTGCCGCTCGCCCTGCGCGGCGAGCCCTGGGCCGGGGAGGGCGCGCTCATCGCCTACCAGAGCGTGTGGCGGCCCCTCGACCCCGCATCGCCGGACGCCGACGGGCGCGCCGCGGCCGGGGAGGTCATCGAGGCGGTGACAGCGGCCGTCCAGCGGGCCGCCGGTGGCGCCGTCGTCGACGACGACGGCTTCCTCGTCGTCCTCGGCTGACCGTCGCCGGAAGGACGCTGGAGGCCTCCGGCGGCGGCGCCGCGACGGGCACCGGTCGGTGCGTGCGCCGGGTCGGGCGGAGGTGCGCGGACGTCGGACCGTCCGCCCGGCTCTCAGAGGTGGTCCGGGACGCCCTCGCGGGGCACGCCCGGGCCACGGCGCGGCACGAGCAGGGCCTCGGCCCGCTCGGCGGCGGCCTCGTCCCAGGTCCAGCCGGTGAAGGCGCGCGCGTCCGCCAGCGCCCGCGCCCAGGCGACCGGCGCCTCGCCGCGCTGCGCCCCGATGCTCATGTAGTGGCGCAGCAGGCCCGCGGAGGCGCGGGCGTCGTCGAGCGCCGAGTGGTGGTGCCCGATCTCCACGCCGGAGGCCTCGCAGCAGGTCGTGAGGCGGCGCGACGGCGTCGTGATGAAGTGACGCGCCCACTCCATCGTGCACACGCGCGGCACCCGGGCCCCGCGGGCCAGGCGCTCCCGGCGCCCGAGCGCCTGGGTGAGGAAGCCGACGTCGAAGCGGGCGTTGTGGGCCACGACGGCGCGCCCGGCCAGGTCCCGCACGAGGAGGTCGGCGACGTCGTCGAGGCTCGGGGCGCCGACGAGGTCCTCCGCGACGATCCCGTGGATGAAGGTCGGCCCCACGTCCACGCCGGCGCCCGGGTCGACGAGGGTGGACCAGGCGCGCTGCTCGACGCCGTCGGGACCGGCCAGGACGAGGCCGATCTCGAGGATCTCGTCCCCGGCGGGGGACAGGCCGGTCGTCTCCAGGTCGACGACGGCGTAGCCGACCTCGCGGGCCGCGCTCGCCAGCGCCTCGCGGTCCTCGGCGGCCCGGGCGTACGCCGCGGGCGCGACCGTCGCCGTGCGCGGCCTCAGCGGGCCGCGGTCGTGCGGGCGGCGGTGGTAGAAGGGCATCGCGGGCATCGTATCGGCCCGGACGGTCACGAACGGCGCGGCGCTAGAGTCGGGGACATGACCGAGACCAGCAACGAGTCCACGGGGGCCGCCGCGCTCGACCACGGCAACGGCCCGCAGCGCACGGACGCCCCCTCCGACGCCCTCAACCGGCCCGTCACCTCCCTCGTGAGCGGCCCGACCATCGACGTCCAGCTCGCCCACCGCACCATCCGCGCGTACACCGACGAGCCCGTCGGCGAGGACGTCATCACCACCCTCCTCGACGTCGCCCGCCAGTCGGCCACCTCCTCCTTCCGCCAGCAGGTCACCGTCATCCGCGTGCTCGACCCCGCCATCCGCGAGGAGATCCACGCCGTCTCCGGCCAGCCCTACGTCGGCGGCAGCCGCGGCGAGCTCCTCGTGTTCGTCGTCGACCTCCACCGCAACGCCGTCCTGCGCGAGCGCGCCGGCGTCGACGTCGAGCCGGTCGAGCGCACCAACCTCTGCCTCCAGGCCGTCGAGGACACCGTCATCGCCGCGCAGAACCTCGTCGTCGCCGCCGAGTCCCTGGGCCTGGGCACGACGTACCTCGGCTCGATCGCCACGGACCCGCGCCGGGTCATCGCCGCACTCGGCCTGCCGCGGCACACCTACCCGCTGCTCGGCCTCCTCGTCGGGCACCCGGACCAGGAGCCCCAGTTCAAGCCGCGCCTGCCCCGCGAGATCACCACCGCCGTCGACACCTACCCGGAGGTGACGGACCACCTCGAGGCCCTCGAGGCCTACGACCGCACCGTGCGCGATTACTACGACCTGCGCGAGGCCAACAAGCGCTCCGACACCTTCACCGCGCAGGTGGTGCGCACCCTCGGCAACGGCGGCTCCTCCAGCTCGCCCGTCCTCGAGGTCCTCCACGAGCAGGGGCTGTGCCTGCGATGAGTGCTCCCCTGACCGGTGAGGCCGCCCGCGCCGCCCTGCCCGCCCTCGACGGTCTCGACTTCCCCTGCGCCCTCGTCGTCACCGAGAACGGCCAGGTCGTCGCGGCGGCCGGCGAGGTCGAGGAGACCTTCCCCTTCGCCTCCGTCACCAAGCCCATCGCCGTGTGGAGCGCCCTCATCGCCGTCGACCGCGGCCTCATGAGCCTCGACGACCCCGCCGGCGAGCAGCTGCCCGGTGCCACCGTCCGCGACCTCATGTCGCACTCCTCGGGCATCTCCTTCGACGGCGCCGACGGCGCGGACACCGTCCTCGGGCCCCCGCGCAAGCGCCGCGTCTACTCCAACCGCGGCATCGAGATCCTCGGCCAGCGCCTCGAGGAGGCCACCGGCACGGACCTCGAGGAGTGGATCGAGACGACCGTCCTCGAGCCCCTCGGCATGGCGAGCGTCCTCGTGCCCGGGTCGCCCGCGCACTCAGGGTCCGGCAACGCCCGCGACCTCAGCCTCTTCGCCCGCGAGCTCGCCGCGCCCACGCTCGTGTCCGCCGGTCTCGCGGAGCAGGCGCGCCACGTCGTCCACCCCGGGCTCGACGGCGTCCTGCCCGGCTACGGGCGCCAGACGCCCAACGACTTCGGCCTCGGCGTCTCCATCCGCGGTCACAAGCACCCGCACTGGACGGGGGAGCGGAACTCCCCGGAGACCTTCGGGCACTTCGGCCAGTCCGGCTCCTTCCTCTGGGTGGACCCCGTGGCGGGCCGTGAGGCCGTGTTCCTCGGCGCGAAGCCCTTCTCCAAGGCGCACAAGGCGGCCTGGCCCGCCCTCAACGACCAGGTCCTCGCGCTCTGACTCACGCCCCCTTCGTCGAGATCGGGACATCCTGACCTCGAGATCGGGACACCGTCTCCCGGAGAGGCGCTGGGCCGGCCCCGCTCGCTCTGTCGGCCGCCGCTCAGACGCTATGGGGGTGCGCGAGGCCGTCGTGGTCTTGTGGGCCAGGGCCTCGCGTATGCAACCTTCGTGGATCACCACCGAGGCGGTCGTTAGGGGACCGCTGCGGGGTGCCGACATGCATAGGAGACCCTGGTGATTACTGAGCGTACAAGCCTGGGGCTGGACGTTCACGCCCGCAGCGTGAGCGCCGCCGCCATCGATACCCTCACCGGCGAGGTGATCCAACGCCGCCTGGACGGCGAGTACAGCCACACCATCGACCTGGCCCCACGCCTGGCCGCCGAGCACGGACCACCGCTGATCACCTACGAGGCAGGCCCCACCGGCTTCGGACTGGCCCGCGAGCTGACCGCCGCGGGCCACCGGGTGCAGGTCGCCGCACCCTCGAAGCTGGCCCGCCCCGCCGGACAGCGGGTCAAGACCGACCGCACCGACGCGATGTTCCTGGCCGAGTGCGCCCTGAACGGCACGATCACGCCCGTGCGCATCCCTACCCTGGCCCAGGAGGGCGCCCGCGACCTGGTGCGATCCCGCGACGACGCCCGCACCGACCTCATGGCCGCCCGCCACCGCCTGTCCAAGATGCTGCTGCGCCGCGGATGGGTCTACCCCGGCAAGACCACCTGGGGACCCGCCCACGACGCTTGGCTGCGCGCACTGCGCCGCGAGGACGTCCCCGCCCTGGGCGCCGGCGCCACCGCGGCCTTCGACGACGCCTACGACACCGTCACCCACACCCTGGCACGACGCGACCGCCTCGATACCGCCATCGCCGCCCTGGCCGCCGACAGTGAGTTCACCCCCGTCACCGCCCGCCTGTCCTGCCTGAGAGGCATCTCCACACTGACCGGCTTCGCCCTCGCCGTCGAGATCGGCGACTGGCACCGCTTCACCGGCGCGACCATCGCCTCCTACCTCGGACTGGTCCCCTGCGAGCACTCCTCGGGCCAGACCCGCACCCAGGGCGGCATCACCAAGACCGGCAACACCCACGCCCGACGTCTCCTGACCGAAGCCGCCTGGCAGCACAAGAGCCCCTACCGCCCCGGCCCCGCCCTGCGAGCCGCATGGGCCAAGGTCCCCGGGGACGTCGCCACCCGGGCCGACACCGGCAACAAGCGCCTGAACAGGCGCTGGCAGACCCTGGCCAGCCACCACAAACGTCACACGATCGCCAACACCGCCATCGCCCGGGAGCTCGCAGGCTGGTGCTGGTCCCTGGCCGTCATGGACCACTAGAACCCCCACAGACCGCGCTGACCGGCACCACCAGGGCCCAGAGGGGAAGCAGCGTGAGGAGGACACCGGCGATTCGACTGTGAGCACCCCCAAGGGCACGCTCGACCTCAGACAAGCCAGCTCCTCCCACCGAAACCAGCGTCATGCGGCACACAGACCCGCGCATATCAGACTGACCACGCGTCGACACCAGACACGCCACCCCCACCCCACCGGCCAACGCCGAAGAGGGGGCACCCACCGGCCAGTGGATGCCCCCTCTTCACCCTGCCACTTGACAGGAAACCCCTACATATCAGTCGAGGGTGGCGCCGTGGACGCCCTCGGTCTTGCGGGGACGGGAGAGCAGGGCGTCGGTGATCTCGTCGACGCTGGCGGCGCCCTCGCCGACGGCGACGACGCCGGCGGTGATGGGCATCTCGACGCCGTGGGCGGTGGCGAGGTCGAGGACCGCGCGGGCCGAGCGGGCGCCCTCGGCGACGCCGCGGGAGGCGGCCGCGGCCTCCTCCACGCTCATGCCCTCGCCGAGGTGACGGCCGAAGGTCTGGTTGCGGCTCAGCGGCGAGGAGCACGTGGCGACGAGGTCGCCCATGCCGGCCAGGCCCGCGAAGGTCTCCGGGCTGGCGCCGAGCGCGAGGCCGAGGCGGGTGATCTCGACGAGGCCGCGCGTGATGATCGTGGCCTTGGAGTTGTCGCCGAAGCCGCAGCCGACGGCGCAGCCCACGGCGAGGGCGATGACGTTCTTGACGGCGCCGCACAGCTCGACGCCGAGGACGTCGGCGTTCGTGTATGGCCGGAAGGTGCTCGTCGCGCAGGCGGCCGCCACCCGGGCGGCGAGGTCCTGGTCGCGGGCGGCGACGACGGTGGCGGTGGGCTGCCCGGCGGCGATCTCGTCGGCGAGGTTGGGGCCGGAGACGACGGCGACGCGCTGCTCGGGCAGGGCGAGCGCCTCTCCGAGGACCTGGCTCATGCGCAGCCCGGTGCCGAGCTCGACGCCCTTCATGAGGGAGACGGCGGCGGCGCCGTCGGCGAGGCGCCCGGCCAGGGGCGCCAGGACGCCGCGGGCGGACTGGGAGGGCACGGCGACGACGACGAGTCCGGCGCCGGCGACGGCCGCGGCCATGTCAGTGGTACCGCTGACGGCGGCGGGCAGGCGGCGTCCGGGGACGTAGCGCTCGTTGGTGCCGAACGTGATCTCGCGGGCGACCTCCTCACGGCGCGCCCACACGGTGGTGGGGATCCCGACCTCGCCGAGGAGGCAGGCGAAGGTGGTGCCCCAGGCGCCCGAGCCGATGACAGCGGCGCGCTCGAAGGGCAGGGGCTGCCCGGATGAGGTCGGGGCCGACGTCGTCCTCTCCGCGGCGGCGCTCACGCGGGCTGCCCCGGCTCGTCGGCGGCGACGTCGGGGCCGACGGGCGGCTCGTCCTCGTCGCGTGCCGGAGCCGCGCCGGTGGCGGCGTCGGGGGCGGTCTCCCCCGTCCTCGGGTCGGGGCGGCGGGTGCCGAGGCGGCCCTTGCCGGGGTCGCCGTCGTACTTCATGTCGAAGGGGCGGGGCGCCTTCTGCCCACGGATCTCCTCGACGAGGGCGGTGATGGCCCGCATGATCTCGGCGGTGCAGGCGCGCACGGCCTCCTTGTCCTCGACGTCGGAGCCGAAGCGGGTGAGGTCGGGGGGCTCGCCGATGCGGATCTCGACCTCCTTGCGGGGGAAGGGCCTGAAGGACTTGTTGTAGGTGTCCAGGATCGTGTGGGCGCCCCACTGCCCCATCGGCAGCACGGGGACGCCGGTGCGCATGGCGAGGCGGGCGGCGCCCGTCTTGCCGGTCATGGGCCAGCGCAGCGGGTCCCGGGACAGGGTGCCCTCGGGGAAGATCATGATCGGGTCGCCCAGGGCGAGGCGTCGCTCCGCCTCGACGAGGGCGTCGCCGGCCTTGGCGGTGCCGCGGTAGACGGGGATCTGGCCGCCGGCCTTGAAGACGTGCCCGAGGACGGGGGCGTCGTAGAGGCCGGACTTGATGAGGGAGTAGATCGGGACGTCCTCGTCGACGAGGGCGCGCATGGCCGTGAGGGAGTCCAGGTCGGAGAGGTGGTTCGCGACGGCGATGAAGCCGCGGCCCCTCGGGATGTTCTCCGCCCCCGTGACGTGCTGGCGGCTCACGCCCTTGAGGAAGGGGATGATCGCGCCGCGGGCGGCGAAGCGGTAGAAGGGGGTCATGCGTCGAGTGGCCACAGCCCCAGGGTAGCCGCCGGGCACCGGACGCGACGACGCCGCCGCACCGGCGGGCGCGACGGCATCGGCCGTGAGCGCGGGGAGGGCTCAAGCGAGGCCGGTGACGTCCGCGTTGAGGGCCTGGAGCTTGCCCATGAAGTTCTCGTAGCCGCGGTCGATGAGGTTGACGCCCTCGACGCGGCTCGTGCCCTCGGCGGCGAGGGCCGCGATGAGGTGGGAGAAGCCGCCGCGCAGGTCCGGCACGACGATGTCGGCGCCGTGCAGCGGCGTCGGGCCCGAGATGACGGCCGAGTGGTAGAAGTTGCGCTGCCCGAAGCGGCAGGCGGTACCGCCGAGGCACTCGCGGTAGACCTGGATCTGGGCACCCATCTTGTTGAGGGCCCGGGTGAAGCCGAAGCGGTTCTCGTAGACCGTCTCGTGGACGATCGAGAGGCCCTCGGCCTGGGTGAGGGCGACGACGAGCGGCTGCTGCCAGTCCGTCATGAAGCCGGGGTGGACGTTGGTCTCGACGACGGCGGGCTTGAGGTCGCTGCCCGGGTGCCAGAAGCGGATGCCGTCGTCGCGCACGTCGAAGGCGCCGCCGACCTTGCGGAAGACGTTGAGGAAGGTCGTCATGTCGCTCTGGTGGGCGCCGCGCACGAGGACGTCGCCGCGGGTGGCCAAGGCCGCGGAGGCCCAGGACGCGGTCTCGATGCGGTCCGGGAGGGCGGCGTGGTTGTAGCCGACGAGCTCGTCGACGCCCTCGACGTGGATGGTGCGGTCCGTGTCGACGGAGATGATCGCGCCCATCTTCTGCAGGACGTCGACGAGGTCCATGATCTCGGGCTCGACGGCGGCGTTGCGCAACTCGGTGAGGCCCTCGGCCCGCACGGCCGTGAGGAGGGTCTGCTCCGTGGCGCCGACGGACGGGTAGGGCAGCTCGATGACGGTGCCGCGCAGCCCGGTGGGGGCGTTGATGTGGATGCCGGCCTCGAGCTTGTCCACCGTGGCGCCGAACTGGCGCAGGATGTTGAGGTGGAAGTCGATGGGGCGGTCGCCGATGCGGCAGCCGCCGAGGTCGGGGATGAAGGCCTCGCCGAGGCGGTGCAGGAGCGGGCCGCAGAAGAGGATCGGGATGCGCGAGGAGCCGGCGTGGGCGTCGATGTCGGCCATGTGGGCGGTCTCGACGCTGGAGGGGTCGAGTCGCAGGACGCCCTCGGTCTGGTCGTAGTCGATCTCGACCCCGTGCAGCGACAGGAGCCCGGAGACGACGTCGACGTCGCGGATGACGGGGACGTTGCGCAGCACGGAGGGCGTGGTGCCCAGGAGCGCCGCCACCATGGCCTTGGGGACGAGGTTCTTCGCGCCGCGCACGGTGATCTCACCGGTGAGCGGGCGCCCGCCCTGGACCTGGAGCAGACCGTCGACCATGCGTACCTCCCGTGGAGCCGTGGTGCGCGCGGGGTGGGTGGGTCGGCAGGTGCCGGTCCGCGCGCGGCCCCGGGTGCAGGTTCCCAGGGCCGTCCCAGCATAGGGGGACCTCGGTCCGGGTGTCGGCGGCGGACGGCGCGCCGTGGGCGAACGGTCCGTGGCGTGCACCTCAGGTGCGACGCCGCCCCGCCGTCGGCGTACGCCGGCGGGGCGGCGGTGCGTCGACCGGGTCGGCCCGGTCGGTTGGCGAGCGGCTGCGGGCTCAGGCTCCCGGGCGGAGCGTCGGCGTGCCGAGCTCGACGGCGCGGGCCGGGACGACCTCGGCGGGCGGCAGGTGCTTGGCGGGCAGGGTGCGCGGCTTGAAGGCCGGACGGGCCTTCTCGTAGGCGGCGATCTCGTCCTCGTGCTGGAGGGTCAGAGAGATGTCGTCGAGGCCCTCCATGAGGGTCCAGCGCACGTAGTCATCGATCTGGAAGGTGGTGCGGAAGCCTCCGGCCGAGACGGTGCGCTCCTCGAGGTCGACGGTCACCTCGGTACCGGGCTCGGTCTCGAGGATCTTCCAGATCTGCTCGGCGTCCTCCTGGGTGATGACGCCTGCGACGAGGCCCTGCTTGCCCGCGTTGCCGCGGAAGATGTCCGCGAAGCGGGGGGCGAGGACGACCTTGAAGCCGTAGTCCTTGAGGGCCCACACGGCGTGCTCGCGCGAGGAGCCGGTGCCGAAGTCGGGCCCGGCCACGAGCACGCTGGCGCGCTTGTAGGCGTCCTGGTTGAGGATGAAGTCGGCCTCGTTGGCGCGCCAGGCGGCGAAGAGGGCGTCGTCGAAGCCGGTGCGGGTGATGCGCTTGAGGTAGACGGCCGGGATGATCTGGTCGGTGTCGACGGCGCTGCGGCGCAGCGGGGCGCCGACGCCGGTGTGGCGGATGAACTTGTCCACGGTCGTTGAGCTCCTTGCCTCTACTCGGCCCTACCGGGCCTGTCCTCGCCTGTATGCCTTCATCTCCTGCACGCCGGCCCCTACTGGACGGTTGCCTCAGGCGCGGCGGAGACCGGCGCAATCGCCGGGACCGTCGGGATATCG
>SKEM01000360.1_pt1 | contig 32561 bp, 31 predicted proteins | sample 4826731 | NCBI WGS metagenome assembly SKEM01 (sample SAMN11008809, study PRJNA524170) | human gut metagenome | biome: Human fecal sample; material: Feces; isolation source: fecal sample from pouch patient p37 | host: Homo sapiens | place: Israel: Tel-Aviv | collected 2015-07-27 | reverse complement strand
AGGCTCGGGACGAGCCTTGGCTAATAGTCGTAACCTCTGCTTGAAGGTTCGTTCAGAATCGGTAGGGTAAGTATGCGATGTTTCCAGAATCTCCCACTTCAAGCATTAAACCGTAGGTTTAGCTAAGTGGGAGTAGTTCAATTGTTAAAAATTGATTAGTCTATTGGATTGATGTTTAAAACTAAAAATGGTCAGTGAAAAATTTAAAATTTTCCCGACCATTCTATTATTAATGTTAAATATATTTTGATGAAGTTTCAGGTGCCCATAAAAGACAGATAGTACCACCTATAAGTAAAACAAGAGTACAAACTAGCATTGCTAAAATGGGACCGCCAAGATGAGTTAAGATTGGTAATAAGAATGTTCCACTAGCAGCCCCAAAACGACTGATAGTGATACAAGTACCAACTCCACTGGCTCGAACCTTAACATCAAATAGTTCTGTTGGATATGGATAATCAAGGACAAGTCCTGAAGATAAGACTATCGCAAAGATCGCAAAAACGCTAATTTGGAAGAAAGGTGAAAAGTTATTGCCAATTATTAATAAGATAAGGGCTGCTGCTGAAAGGAAAAATGTTCTTACCAAAAACATCCGCCTGCTAAGAATCTTGAAGATTAAACTACCGAAAATTACACCGATAAGGACGCAACTATTATAGATAATCCCAGAGAGGTTGTTATTACCAAGATTCATACTTTTTAGGAGAATTGGTAAGAAGATACTGATACCGAAAAATGAAAATGCCTGACAAGCATAGAATAACCCACCAACAATGGTTTTTCGGCGATAAGGGGGATTAAAGAGGGTTTTAAGAGAGACAGCTTTTGGTTTTTTACTACGAATTTGTTTTAATGATAATCCCCATTTTTTTCCAAGGTGTTTTTGAATTAGTTTTTGAGCAGTTTTATTCTTACCTTGACTTGCTAACCAGCTCGGGGATGCCGGAATCCGGAAGATTGACCGATAGATTGCAGCCATCAGTCCTGGAACGACACTTGATGCAAGGATAATTTGCCAATTATGAGCGCCAAATCCCGTTATTAGAATTCCAGCAATATATGAAGTAATAAAGCCAATTGTCCAGTAAACGATTAGTTGGCTCTGTAGACGTCCGCTTTCTTTTGCTGGTAACCATTCTACCAATAGAGCATTCCCTACAGTATAGTCAATAGCAATCATTAAACCGATTAAAATCCGTAAGATAAACAGGATAACAAGATTCATTGTTGCTAATTGCAAAAGAGAAAATATAGAAAAAAGATACATATCGAGCATCAACATTCTTCGCCGGCCAAATTGGTCAGCGATTTTACCCATTAAAGCACTCCCAGCAAGTCCAATTAAACTCCCAGCACCAATTAGGCCAATCCAAAAGTCGGGAATATTGATATAATCAGTTGCTTGGGAAAGTGCGGTTCCGCTAATTCCAAGAGCGAAACCACAAGCAATTTGTCCAAGAGCCAAGGCAAAATATATTCGAAAGTGAATTGATGATAAAGGTGCTTTTTTGTAATTCTTCTTTGTATATTCCATAAAAAATTAGGCGTATGTGATCAAAATTTGGCCTAACTAATTGATTCCTCCTTGTGAATAAAAAAGTAAGTAATACTACCTTAACAAAAAAATGGTATTTAATGCAAATTGCTGTTTCAAATAAAAAAGAGAGTAAGAAAAAATCAATCTCACTCTCTGCTTAACTTTTTGCTATTAATTCTTATCTGCTAACTTACTGTGCCAGTAGCCGTAAGTGAAGTAGATGATAATTCCGATTCCAAACCAAATTGCTGCTCCAATATATGTTTCTTTTTGCAACTGGGTCATCATGCCAAGGCAGGTGAGACCAGAAAGAATTGGAAGCACAGGGTAGAGAGGCACCTTAAAGCCTCCACGATTACCGATATCCTTTCGCTTACGAAGCGGAATAATCCCAAATGAAACGAGCATGAAAGCAAACAAGGTTCCGATGTTAACTAAACTTGTAAGTTGATCAAGGGAAACAAGTCCTCCCATGACGGCGATAATAATCGCAACAATCCATAATGCAACTTGTGGCGAGTGGCTCTTTTTATCAAGCTTTCCTAAGAATGAAGGAAGCAAACCGTCACGACCAATTGCATAGATCAAACGAGAACTAGAATAGATCATTGAAACCATCATTGTGAACATTCCGATCAAAGCCCCAATTGACAATAATTCTGCCAGCCAGTCTTGATGAACCATCTGTAAGGCGAATGCCACTGGATTGGCAACGTCAAGTTTGGTGTACTTAACCATCCCAGTTAGGACTACAGCAACACCAGTATATAAGATTGTTGCAACAGCAAGTGTCCCAATAATTCCTAGAGGCATATTTCGTTTAGGATTCTTAACTTCGGCAGCCGAACTGGAAACACAGTCGAAACCAAGGTAAGCAAAGAAACCGATCGTTGCCCCGTGAATCACACCCTTCATGTGGTATGGAAGGAAAGGATGGTAATTTTTGGGCTTAATGAAGAAGAAACCAACAATAATAAAGATCAAGATAATTGCAATTTTAAGGAAAACAGCAATGTTATTGATACGCAATGAGGATTGCATTCCTCGTGAAAGCATTACTGTAATTAAAAGAACAATTACAACCGCCACGATATTTATGTAGGTACCATGGGCTGGATCAAATGGACCCGATAGCGCTTTAGGGAGATGAATACCAAATCCTTCAAGCAATGTATTGAAGTAGGCTGCCCAACCTGTTGAAACAGAAGCAACAGCTAACATGTATTCAAGAACTAATGCCCATCCCAGCAACCAGCCAAGGAATTCACCAAACACTACATTTCCGTATGAGTAGGCACTCCCAGCAACTGGTAATGCAGAAGCAAACTCAGCATAACACATTGCAGCTAGCGCACAGACAATCGCTGAAAACAGAAATGACAATGACACTCCTGGTCCAGCTGAATTTGCGGCAATTGTTCCAGGAAGAATGAAAATCCCAGTACCAATAACAGTACCGATCCCAATTGCCATGAGATCACGAGCATTCATTGATTTAACGAAAAGCTTGTCTTCACCAAGATACCGATCGAGACTTTCTTTTCGCATAATGTTTAAGCTCATCTTTAACCCACCTTTGCTATAATAAATTGTACGTGCCGAAATGGTTCGTCACGTTTATAATTAATAATGATACCTTAGTTAATATTAAAAGTAAATTAGAAAAATTTAATTACAAAAGAGGGATAAAAATGGCAATTGAAGTTACTAGTGGCGCAGTTGTATATCGTCAAGGCGAAAATGGAATTGAGTATTTACTCTTAGAAAGTCAAAATAAGGGACACTTCTGGGGATTCCCGAAAGGTCACGTTGAAGGCAATGAATCACTAAAAGAAACAGCAATTCGTGAAATAAAAGAAGAAACGCAATTAGAATTATCGATTGATACCAGCTTTAAGGTGTATACCGAATACGACTTACCAAATGGCAATCATAAACAAATGACCCTTTATACTGCCGAATTAGATAATAAGGAAGACATTCACCTGCAAGTAGAAGAGATTAAGAATTGTGGATGGTTCAACTATCAAGATGCTCGTGAACGGTTAACCTACGAGAATTTAAAAGAACTGTTAGATCAAGTTAACGATCATTTAAAATAAACAATTATGAAAAATAATAAGTATGTGTTTATTGTGACAGGGGCAGCGGGGTCCGGCAAAACAACTGTCGCTAACTATCTTCAAAATCATTATGATATGCACCGGGTAATTACCCATACGACCCGGCTGCCACGTCCGGGAGAACAAGATGGGGTAGACTATCATTTTGAAACACCATCTTCCCTGAAGAAACTCCATTTACTTGAGCAAGTAACTTATGACCAGTTTCAATATGGTTCTTCATTAGAAGGCTTAGCAGAAGGATGGAAACAAGGGGAAAATGATGTGATTGTTCTTGACACAGCTGGTGCGATTACTTACCATCACCAACTTGGTGCTCAAGCAGTGATTATTTTCTTGACCGTTACCCATATGGCTTCTTTAGCTAAGCGAATGACACTGCGGGGCGATAAATTGAGTGCGATTCGTTCTCGTTTACATAGCAAAGAGTATCACCGTGATCTTGCTTTACCAGCGGCTTTAAAAGGGATCGCGCATGTCGTAGTTAATGACCAGTGGAAAAATACCAAACAACAAATAGATATAATTGTTAGGCAGATATTATCCAAAAAGAACTAAAATATGTTACAATATCATCTCTAATCGGGAGGGAAAAATATTGGAGAAATTAATTGATCAAGCACAGACCATTATTAAAGACCATCGTTTGCGGTGGACTAAGCAACGTAAAATGATGATTGAATCAGTTGCGCGACATCCTGATCGTTACTTTAATATTGTAGAAATTGACCAATATCTTCGAGAACAATTCCCTGGATTAAGTCACGATACTATTTATCGAAATTTTAAAGAATTTGAGAAATTGGGCATTGTCGAATTGCGTCAACAGCATGATCAGATGCAGGTTAAATATTCGTGTGATTTTACCCATCACCACCACTTTATTTGTGATATTTGCGGACGAGTTCAAGAAATTCAAATGCCACCAATTGATAAGAAATTCTTTGAGAAGCAGTTGCCAGGAGTTAAAATCACTGGGCATCGGTTTGAATTGCACGGGATATGTGCCCAATGCCAGAAAAAATCTTTACAATAAATTCATATTTATTGGGCCAGTTTTCGTGTATTATATACTCTGGAAAAGGAGAATGAGACATGGGAGCAAAGATACCGCCATTAGTAACCCCATTTGCACTTGTATCATTGGTACTTGCGTTGGGTGCCACCAATGTAGTAGTTAATAAAGCAACGCATACTTCTGAGGGTGCAAAAGTAACATCAGTATCAACAAGTCGCCAATTTCAGCAATCGGGTGATGAGGAAAGCAATCAATCAAGTCGGAATTCACAAAGCGATCGTGATGATAATGATGAGAGTGCAAGTAATTCATCAACTACCCGGACAAGTAATAGCAACAATACAACGGACGATACTGGGGATACTAATCAACCTACACGGTCAGCAGGAAACACTGGCACAGAAGCATCGACAAATCGATCAGCAAATACAAACGAAAGTACGAGTGCTAATCGAAACAGTACCTCACAATCGACTGGTACAACAACTAACAATAATACAACGACACAAGACACGACTGGTGGTAATACTACCGGAACGACTACGACTGAATAATAAGGAGGCGGGTTATTAATGTTTAGTTTTCTTGATATGATTAACTCGTCATTGAGTTACTTTAACCTTGACGTAAAGTTAAAGAGTCGTATTTATATCATTATTGCTTTTCTGGGCGATATTTATTTAGTTTATGTTACGTTCCGACTCTTTATGAATCATGTTTGGCTACGGGCATTGTTATATTGCTTAGCAGTGATTGGATTAACATATTTTATCTATCTTAATTTCGTCTTTTACTTTCTTGAAAAGACTTCACGATTTGATTTTATTTCACCGCGTGTCGCAAAGATTACTGGTCAAAAATTTGAGGACGGCAAAGCTAAGACGCCTCTTGATGCACAACAACGACTAGCGGCAGAATTGGCAAACCGGTCAAATGGCTTGTTTGCTAATGCCGATACGATTCCAGCAGCAGTAGCGATTGATGAACATGAACAACATAACTTACAACGTGTTGTTGACCAACTATTAATGGAAGGTGTGTTTGTTAACGGCTATGATGGCCTGAGTGAAAAAGGAATCGTTGAACAATATCAGGCAACTGAAAAACCAGTTACGGCTTTGAATTCACAATCTGTTCCGCCATACTTTGAATTAGTTCATGATGAGTTGCAACACCGTCTTGAAATCTACATCGGGATGAACCAAATGGAACGGCGCCCAGTTGGTCATATTACCAAAATCGGCCTAACCGATGTCCATACTGCTCATGATAAGTATCAATTGTATCTTGCAACAGTAGTTGTTACTGGGGGCCCGAATAAGATTGCTGGGCGAAGCGGCTCAACAATTTTAACGGAAGAAGATTATGGACTACAAGTTCAAGTAGCTTATAAACAACGAAATAATGCTTAAAAAAAGCTGAGATTGGAATTTCTCCCAACCTCAGCTTTTTTGCTGCAATCAGTATTATTTTTCTCTGAATTCACCGTCGACGATATTGTCATCATTGTTTGTCTTATTACCATTATATTCAGGCATTACGAGGGCAGCTAAGAGGTAGAAGACTCCTAGCGGGAAAAAGCCAGTAAAGACGAAAATGAGAATTCCGATTATCCGAACGAGGGTTTCATCAAGACCGAAGTAGTCAGCGATACCCCCAAAGACACCAAGAATTACTTTATCTTTGGATTTAGTTAAATGTTTTTTAGTTTTTGCCATTATGAAGCCTCCAATCGCATAGCTTTAATACTTTTATTATACCGTATTTTAGAAAAGAGATTTAGCAAGTTAATAATTATTTAATACGTTTTACTATAAAAGAGCGATAAAGTTATTACTGCCGTGCTTGACCATTTAAATTTAGGAGCATATTATTGTTTTCGTTTGATTAAGATACAAACAAAAGTCTTTTTACGGACAAATAGTCATTTTTGTCTCATTATGAAATAATTATCTTTAATTACCCCTGTTGTGCTGAATTGCAACAAGTTAGAATAATCATGTTAAATTTGTATTATTTGGGGAGGGAAGAGTTATGCGTGTTACGAGAACTATTCGTGACTTTGAAAATGCATTGATAACGTTATTAGAGAAAAATTCTTTTGAAAGTTTGACGGTTGATCAAATTTGTAAAGAAGCATTGATGCACCGGAGCAGTTTTTATCGCTATTTTAATGATAAGTACGATCTCTTAGAGCAAACGTTAAATGCACAAATTAATAAATTGACGGATAATACAGATTCTGAAGATGACATTATTAGGCAATTATTATCATACATTGATAAAAATAAAGATGTTATCCGTCATTTAGCACCTAATAGTGCACGGAGCTCTTTGTATACCGAAATTTTAAATATTTTAAGTCAGGTTCTTTTAGAGCGACGCAATCTTGAGACTAATGATCCAATTGTAACGGCGCTGCAAAAGTCTGATAATCCCGAGATGCTTGCTTATGTATTGAGTGGCGCTATTATCGGGACCTTTTACTGGTGGCAAGGCAATAATTATGATGTACCAACTGAGGATGTTATTAAGTTTGCGAGAGCAGCTACCAAGTCATTAACAAACTAAAATTATGAAAGGATAAATTTTGAGGTGAAGTATTAAATGTGGAGCATGATTAAAGGCGAATTTCGTCATATTATTCATAACCGTTTACTGCTTCTATCAGTAACGGTTATTTGCTTCATACCTTTCCTATATAGTATTTTCTTCTTAAAATCAGTATGGGACCCGTATGGAAGTACACGAAACTTACCGGTTGCGGTGGTAAATAAGGACATTCCGGTTGAGTACCAAGGCCGGAAAATGGATGTCGGGAAACAGACCGTTGATGAATTGAAAAAAAATCATCAATTAAAGTGGGAATTCGTATCCGCTAAAGAAGCAAAGTATGGTATGAGCCATCGTAAGTACTATGCTGTTGTTACGATTCCTAAGGATTTCTCTGAAAATGCAACGACTGTTTTACAAAAACATCCCAAGACGATGAAGTTACATTATCAAACTAATGGTTCTTTAAACTACATTGGACAGGTAATTGTCCAAACTGGGATGACACGGCTAAATGAAAAAATTCGTGCCCAAGTTACTAACGCTTACGCAACGGTAATGTTTAAGCAATTGCATGTTGTAGGTAAGGGGATGAACAAGGCCGCTGATGGTGCCCAACAAATTGGTACTGGAATGGTGACCTTAAGTGATGGTGTAAATCGTTATGTTGCCGGAGTTTCCCAAGTAAATAACGGGGTTCAAACCTTGCGTGTTAGTGTTGCACCATTAGCTTCTGGTGCTCAACAACTTGCTACCGGGAGCCAAACCTTAGCAAATGGTATCATGCAATATACTGGTGGGGTTAGTCTCCTCGGCAATGGTGTTGGTCAATTAATGGCTAATTCCGGTGCACTAAATTCCGGTGCCAACCAGTTGAGCAGTGGCTTAAGCACTTTAATGGCTAACTCTGGTGCGTTAAATTCTGGTGCTAGTCAGTTGAATGCTGGGTTAAATACTTTAATGGCTAACTCGGGTACATTGAGCTCCGGTGCTAACCAATTAAGCAGTGGTTTGAATACGTTAAGTGGTAATTCAGAGAACTTAAGGAACGGTTCTGGTCAACTAGCATCCGGTGCTAATCAGTTGAATTCAACCGTCAACAGTCAATTAGGAAACATTAACTTTAACGGGATTATGGGGGCCATGGATCAAGCACAAAATCTTCAGCAAGGACTAGGTCAACTCCAGACCGGTTTGGCAACTGCCAAGAATGCTCTTGCTGGTGTTCAAAGTAGTGCTGCTAGTCTTCAACAAGCTTCGGGAGCATTATCTGGTGCTGCCGGTGCTGGTGACAAGCTTAAAGGTATTGCAACTAACGATGGTCAAATTGCTGGATTAGCACAACAAATTCTTAGTGATGATAAAGCTAGTGATCAATCTAAGAAGGCCGCTCAACAAATTGTACAAAATGCTAGTGCTAACGTTGCTGCTATTCAAGGATTAAGTGGAACTCTTGGTCAATTAAACAATCTTCAAGGAAGCTTGAGTGGTATGCAGCAACAATTAGGTCAGCTCTCACAAATGTCTGCTGTGTTAGATAATGCAGATGGGACTATTCGTCAAGCTAACTCATTATTAGCAACCTTAAATGGCTATAAAGGTACCCTAGCGGCAATGCCAGGAGCTGTTGATCAACTTAAACAAGCAACAAGTCGGATTTCTTCTGGAGCAAGCACGCTTAATAGTGGTGTAAACCAATACACTAATGGTGTTGATAGTGCTGCTGCCGGTGCTGGTACGCTTAATTCAGGAATTGGTCAATATACAGCTGGGGTTGCTCAAGCTGGAGCCGGTGCTAATCAACTAGCTAGCGGAATCGGTCAATACACAGCTGGGGTCGCCCAAGCTGGAGCCGGAGCTGGTCAATTGGCTAGCGGAATCGGTCAATATACAGCCGGAGTTGGCCAATTGGGTAACGGAATTGCCCAGCTTAACGCTAATAGCGGGGCCTTGAATTCTGGTGCAGCTCAATTAGCTGGTGCGCTTGGTCAACTAAACGGTCAAGTTCCTGCTCTTATTGCTGGTGTAAACCAATTAGCTGCCGGAACTCAACAACTTCAAGATAATTCTCCTGCTCTTATTTCAGGAATTGCGCGGTTGAATGCTGGTGCTTCTCAACTGGCTACATCGCTTGCAGGTGGTGCAAAGCAAATCAACGGTATTAAGACTTCACCACGGACTGCCAAGATGTTTGCAGAACCAACTGCTCTTAAGCACACGGATTACAGTTATGTACCAAACTATGGTCACGCCTTAGCACCATACGTTCTATCATTAGCAATCTATGTTGGGGCACTTGTATTTAACTTTGTTTACCCAATTCGTCGGGTTGCTGAATTTGGTAAAGCTCCAATCGCTTGGTGGGCAAGTAAGGTAACAGTTGGATCACTGGTAGTAACTGCAATGGCAATCGCGGAAGATGCAATTATGATGGCTTGTGGACTTACAGTTATTCACCCAGTTTCATTCTTTGCGACAACCATATGCTTTGGGTTAGCTTCAATGGCAATTGTTATGTTCCTTTCAATGCTCTTTGATAACCCCGGTCGATTCTTCGCCATGGTTCTCTTAATGCTCCAATTAGGTGGATCTGGTGGTACCTTCCCAATGGAAATTACGATGAAGTTCTATAATGTAATTCACTGGTACTTACCGATGACTTACTCAATCTTAGGACTCCGTGATTCAATTTCTGGTGGTTTGGGAGCACATTACACGATGTTCTGTAACACTGTTCTTATCGTAATCGCAATTGTCTTCTATGCATTGTTACTAGTCGGTATGATTTGGTTACAACATCATCACTATGCTGGTCGCTCAGAATTGGATAATAACCAAGAACTGCTTGGACCAGAAGGCGATTATGACGGTATGCACCTTCAACAACGTCGTCCAAACCAAGGAGATAACGGTGAACAATAATTAAAGATAACAGAGGGAGCGAGACAGAAGTCACTCGTGACTTCGTTTTTCGACGCGAAGCTAGCCTCTGGGAGCCCCCGCAAGCAACAATAGGCCTCTAACGTTCGGTTTTACCGGGCGTTGGAGGCCATTGTTGTACTGCGCCATTTGTCTTTTATGAAAGTAACTTGGCTTAAGTCACAGACCATTTTTTGTTACTAAAATACTGATGATTAAGTAAAGGAGTGCTAAGCTATTAATGTAAGCAGTTTTTAGGAAAGGAATGGGAAAACTGATGAAATTAATTATGTATAGCGTTCGTGACACTGAAAAGCCTTATATTGAAGCATGGGCAAAGAAGACAGACAATGATGTCAAGATGGTTACTGAACCATTAAATGCTAATACAGTTAAGCTTGCTGAGGGATATGATGGAATTTCCTTACAGCAAACAACAAAACTTGGGGATGAACAACTGTATGAACAATTAGCAGCCATGGGAATAAAGCAATTAGCTGCTCGAATGGTTGGGGTTGATATTTTTGATTTAGATGCATGTAAAGCAAATGGCATCATTGTAACGAATGTCCCTATTTATTCACCACGGGCAATCGCAGAAATGGGTGTCACACAGGCGATGTACTTGTTACGACGGATTGGTGAATTCGAACAACGCATGAGCCATGGCGACTTTCGGTGGAGCGATGACTTGATCAGTAATGAAATTTACAATTTAACCGTGGGAATTGTTGGCCTTGGTAATATTGGTGGGGCCACTGCTCAGATTTATAAAGCATTAGGCGCAAAAGTTCTTGCGTATGACCCATCGTATAATGTCGAATATGAACCATACGTTGAATATACCGATTTCGATACTGTTGTTAAGAATGCGGATATTTTATCATTGCATACACCGTTGTTACCAAGTACCGAAAACATGATTGCAGCACCACAATTTAAGATGATGAAAGACAATGCTTACTTGATTAACATGGCTCGTGGAAAACTGGTAAATACCGCGGACTTAATTTCAGCATTGGAAAATAAAGAAATTGCGGGTGCTGGCCTAGATACATTAGCTGACGAAACTTCTTTCTTTGGGAAGCAAGTTTCATCAGATCAAATTCCAGATGATTACAAGAAATTAGTAGCAATGCCAAATGTTCTTGTTACTCCCCATGTTGCATTTTTGACTGAAACATCTATACGGAATATGGTTGAAATTAGTTTGAATGATGCTGTAACAATTCTAGAAGGTAAGCATTCACGTAATGAAATTAGAATGTAATTAATTAAAAAACTCTACCAATTTTTGACGGTAGAGTTTCTTTTTAATTAAGATATAAATAAATTTATTAAAGAAGACTTAAATGAATCAAAAAGATATCGCTTTCTAGGATGATAACTGTTAAGCTTAGAACTATCAAATACCACTAGTCGATTTAGGAAGGAGGAACATCCCAAAGTTGTCAGCCACTAATAGCCATATACATAAGGAAAGGACTGATAATAATGGCTAGCGATAAGCACGGAATAAAAGATAAGATAGCAGGGAAACTAAAAGAAACTGAAGGCAAAGTAACTAATGATAAGACTCGTGAAGGAGAAGGAAAACTTCAGAAACTTAAAGGAAAAGTAAAAGATGAGGTTAATGATCTTAAAGAGTCAATAAAAGGAAATAAAAAGGAGGGCTGATTATGTACTGGATTTGGGTTTTAGTTGTTGGTGGATTAATTGGTTTAGCTGCTGGTGCGTTAACCCGTCGTGGCGGATCGATGGGAGTGATCAGTAATATTGTTGCTGGACTAGTAGGATCAGCAATCGGTGAAGCAGTATTAGGCGCATGGGGACCGCAAGTAGCTGGGATGGCAATTGTTCCATCAATTATTGGAGCAGTAATCTTAGTAATGATCGTCTCCTTGATTTTCGGAGTAAAGGCAGAGAGATAGATAACTAATAAAAGCAGCGACCAGTTTTGGTCGCTGCTTTTATTAGTTTTTCTCATATTTTCCAAACCGTTGATAATCTTGAACTGACATTTCTACCGTTAATAATGTCCCATCACTTTCATAGGTAGTATCTAAAATATTAGTGTGTTCATTAAGGTAAGAAACAACGTGACCATCAGTAAATGGAATAAGAAGAGTAGTGGTGACATAGTCCTTAAATAGGTGTTTCTTAATAACATCAACAAGAAGGTCTAATGAAGCATCTTGTTTAGCTGAAATTACAACTTGATCGTCACCTTCAAGAATAGGGAATTCAATCTCAGTTTTATCTGCTTTATTAAATACGTTGATCATTGGAATATCAGTAATCCCAATTTGTTTTAAGGTTTCATTAGTTGTTTCCATCATTTCCTTGTAATGTGGATCAGAATAATCAATAACTTGGATTAGTAAGTCAGCATTAGCGGCTTCTGCAAGTGTTGATTTAAATGATTCAACAAGGTGAGTAGGTAATTTACTAACGAACCCAACCGTATCACTTAGTAGGAACCGTTTTTGATCTGGAAGTGTTAGTTGCCGCACACTTGTATCAAGAGTAGCGAACAACATATTCTTTTCAAAAACGGTTTTTTCTTCAGCAGCTCCATATCTTCTTACAAGGCCATTCATAATCGTGGATTTACCAGCATTGGTATAGCCGACGAGTGCTGCTGTGGGAATAGCACTTTTTACTCGTTGCTTGCGCTTGGTTTGTTCGGATTTATCAATGTCTGCCAATTCTTGACGAAGGTGGGAAATTTGATGTTGGATAGTTCGCCGATCCATTTCAAGTTTGGTTTCCCCGGCACCCCGGTTAGTAAAGCCGCTTCCTCCACCGGTTTGCTGGTCTAACCGCTCACTTGCACTAGTTTGCAATCGTGGTAAACGGTATTGCAGTTTAGCGATCTGTACTTGGAGTTTAGCTTCTTTGGTTTGAGCGCGGGTTGCGAAAATCTCTAAAATAAGAGCGGTTCGGTCTAGAATACGACATCCGGTTCCTTCTTCAAGATTACGTAATTGACTTGGTGATAATTCATCATTGGTAATGATAGTAGGAACGTGATTAGCATCAGCCACGTCACGAATTTCTTCGACTTTGCCTTTTCCAAAGTAGGTAGCGGGATTAGGGCGATCGATGACTTGATCAATCCGATTGATAACTTCCATGTGATTTGCTTGTGCTAATTCAGCCAGTTCAACCATTGAGTAGTCAAAGTCTTCTTGACCAGTATTTAATCCAGTAATAATTACTGGTTCTAGAGTTTGTATGTTAGTCTCCATTGAAGAATAATGTTCCTCCTTTATGGATATTATTCTGGTAATTCAAGTTTGTTATAAAAATCAACGCTAGTATTATTCTTATCTAAAGTTAGCTTAGTGATGCTTCCGTTACGTGGTGAATCGCCTGGATCGTAAGCGTCAGAATAGCGTTGGACGATTGAACGAATAGTGGCTCCGTGTGAAACTACTAGTACTTCTGATCCGTCTGGCAATGCTCGTAAACGGTCAAAACCTTTATCTACCCGCTTCCAGAAAGCAACATGGTCTTCAGCAGTACCATAATTATCCGCGGCTGCAATCTTATCTTTTAATTTATCTGGACCCCAACCGGCAACCATTTCTGCAAAGCTATGATAACCATCTGGGCCGCCAAGAAAGTCAGCAAAATGTTGGCCATCTTCTCCTTCAAAGTAGCCAAAGAATTCTTCCCGAAACGCTGGCTCTGGAATTGGCGTTGGATTATTACCAGGATGTTCAGCAAGCAAGAAACGGGTAGTTGAAACTGTTCGTGCGAGGTCGCTGCAAAATACATAATCAAATTGAATAGGAGCAAGCGCCCGTCCTACTCGTTTAGCGTCTTCTTCACCCTTTGGCGTTAGCGGACCATCAGCCCAACCTTGCATCCGATTGTAGAGATTAAGATAGGTTTGTCCGTGGCGTACAAAATAAACGTTGATTGCCATAGTTACAGCACTCCTTTAAGCGAAATAAAAATACTTATTACATTTTAACATGATTTCGCTGAAGAAAAAGCAATTATAGCATTCGGTTTCGCTTAATAATTCGTTGACGAATCGCTTTGATAAGTGCTAACAAGCCAACTCCTAACAGTGAACACACAACAAATGCTAAGATGATAAGTGAGAAGTGCTGACGGACAAACGGAATTGTTCCAAAGTAATATCCACATCCAGCACCAATCGCTACCCATAATGTAACGCCAATAATATTACCAATTGTGAAACGATGGAACGGAAACTGCATTGTTCCAGCAATTAAGGGGACAAAGGTACGAATGAACGGTACAAATCGCCCTAATGCTACAGCTTTGATCCCATGACGGGCTAAAAATTCTTGTGCTTTCTCAAAGCGGGGACCGGCCATTCTTTTTTTGAGCCATTGCCAATGAGAAAGGAAATGGCCAATATAATAATTAACTGTATCACCAATTAGCGCTGCAAAAAAGAAGACGGGGATGACAATTTCTATTTTTAAGATCGGGTTAAAAGCAATGAAAGAACAAGTTAAAAAGACGAGTGATTCACCAGGAAACCAAGGAAAAATCACTAATCCGGTTTCCATAAAAATTAGGATAAAAAGGAGAACATAGCTCCACGCGCCCATCCACTCAAACATGGGAATAATTGTTTCCGCAATATGAGTTAGAAGATAAAAGAGATGGCTCATTGTTGTTTTCCTCCTCCTGGATCATGGTTTCAATATATTGTAGCGTTATTATTAGTTATTTTGATGATCTTAGGATTAAAGTTAAACGACATTTAATAATTGAAAAAATAGAAGGCGGAAAGTTAACAGACTAATTGGCGAAAATGATATAATAATTGGATGATTTTAAGATAAATTATTAAGTAAGTCGACCTGAAGATGAAAGGTAGGGAGTATGGAATGTCTACGAAAACTGAAAAAGAACTAGAACAAAAGTACCTTGATAATGTAATTGATAAAGTAAAACAGGCCGAACAAAAAGCAGAAGAAAAGATTAAAACGGCTCAACATGATATTAAGGGCATCAATAAGCAAATTGATGATATCCACTTAAATACCACTACTTATTCAGGCATGATGGATACGGCCATGTCTTTTCGTGCTCAACAGCAGATGCTAGATGAACGTCAAAATAGCTGGCAACACGCTGCAGACCGGCTAGCAACTTTACAGCGACTTGAAAAGAAACCTTACTTTGCTCGCATTGATTTTCGTGAAAAAGGTGCCAATGAATCCGAAAAGGTATATATCGGGCTTGCATCCTTTACCGATAAGCCAGATCACTTTCTTGTCTATGACTGGCGAGCACCAATTTCGTCTGTTTACTATGAAGGAAAGCTCGGGAAAGTTAAGTACCAGACTCCGGTAGGTGAACAAGAGATTGATCTTACTCTTAAGCGCCAATTCCAAATTAAAGATGGCGTGATTGTAACCATCTTTGATACCGACGAACAAGTAGGCGACCAGATGCTTCTTGATGCTCTTGGTAACCATTCAAGTACCAAGATGAAGAGCATTGTAACGACGATTCAACGGAAACAAAATGAAATTATTCGTGACACTAAAAATGAATTGTTGTTTGTTCAGGGGGCTGCTGGCTCGGGAAAGACAGCTGCAGTTCTCCAACGGGTTGCCTGGCTTCTTTACCGTTACCGAGGGAATTTGACCTCTTCACAAGTTGTTCTTTTTTCACCTAACCAATTATTTAATGACTACATTGATCAAGTTTTACCGGAATTGGGTGAGCATAATATGGTCCAGATGACTTACTTCCAGTTTGCTAATCGTCGAGTACCAAAGCTTCATGTTCAAAACTTAGAACAACGGTTTGAAAGTCACCAAGATGAAACGGCTAAGAATGCACAACAACTATTAACTAGCTTACAATATTTCAAAGCAACAGAGCGTTATGCTAACCATCTTGGTCATGCTAATATGCGTTTCCGCAACCTTATGTTTAATGGTAAAGTCTTTTTGAGCAAAGAGAAGATTAAGGAGATTTACTACTCATTTAACAATAACTATAACCTGGGAAATAGGTTGGATGGAACGAAAGAAGCTCTTATTAAATACCTTAATCACCGTGTTGGATCTGAAATGCGCAACAAATGGGTAGAGGATGAAATTCAAAGCTTGAGTAAAGAAGAAATCGACAACCTATTTAATAACCAGCCACGTGAATTTGAGGATGAAGATAAAGAATACAAGTTCCTTGCGCGTCAAATCGTTATGCGGGCATTTATGCCAATAAAAAAAGCCATCGATCATAATCAGTGGCTTAACATCAATGGACAATTTTTACACCTTCTCCGGGTAACTCCAAAACTTGTTAATATTGCTGAATACGGTATTTCTGCAGAGCAATGGAAAGGTTATGTTGATGGGATAAAAGAAGAGCTAAAGAAGGGAAATATCAGTGCAAACGGAATTACCATTTACCTGTACCTGTATGATTTGATTACTGGAAAGCGTGGTCAACGTGATATTCGTTACGTTTTTGTTGATGAAGTTCAAGATTATGATGCTTACCAGTTAGCTTACCTTAAATATCGTTTTCCCCGTGCTAAATTCACATTGTTAGGAGACCTTAACCAGGCGATTTTCACTCATGAGAATAGTCGGTCACTATTAAAGCAGTTAGGGACGATGTTTGATCCAGAAAAGACGAAGGTTGTCCAATTAACTAAGTCTTACCGTTCCACGAAACAAATTACCGACTTTACTAAGCATATTTTAATTGACGGTGAAGCAATTGAGGCCTTTGAACGTGAAGGCAATAAGCCACAAGTTTATCAAACTAAGGATGAACAAGAAGGGGTAGCGGCAGTTATTAATATTCTTAATAAGTATCAGAATGGCCATGATGCCGTCGCAATTATTGGTAAAGATCTCAAAGACAGTGAAGAGTTGTATCAAAAGTTAAATGCCAATAATATCAAGACCACCGTTATTCGGACAGAGAATCAACGGTTAGTAAAGGGGCCAATTGTTGTCCCGTCATATCTAGCAAAAGGGTTGGAATTTGATGCGGTTATTGTCTGGAATGCGAATGATCAGCAATACCATGGTAACGATGAGCGACAATTGCTATATACAATTTGTTCTCGAGCAATGCATGAGTTAAGCTTAGTATCAATTGGCAGGACAACTAGTTTGCTGAACCAAGTGCCGACAGATGAATATGAAAAAGTTAATGTTGATAAATAAATGGCAAGAGTAATATTGCACTTTATGCCAACTACCACGCCGGTCCTGATGTCATTGGTTTGGGATAAGGATACCCAACGAATCTTGGGAGCACAGATGATGAGTAAACACGATATTTCAGAAACTTTAAGTCTGATTTCGTTATGCATTCAGAACCAAAATACAATTGAATTTCTTGGAATGTATGATACAATGTTCCAGCCAAACTTTGACCGACCATTTAACTATGTCAACTTGCTAGCTCAAGCAGCGGTTGCCAAGGAAGATAAGAAAGTAAGCAAATAAAAATAACGAGGATGAAAAAACTTTTCATCCTCGTTATTTTTAATGCTGTTTTCTTAAAAATGGCACATCTTGGAAATTAACTTGCATAATTGCATTGGCTAAAAGTAAGATTAAACCACCCCAAATTAGTTGTGGTGTAAGGGGATCATAGCCCATGATAACTGACATGGTGCTGGCAAAAAATGATTCTAACATCAATAATAATCCAGCAGATGTAGCATCAGTATATTGCTGAGCTGTAATTTGCATTCCTTGCGCTAAGAAGGTTACGACGATCGCTAAAATAGCCAGGGGAATCAGGGCTTGAACCCAATGAATTTGTGTAAGGTTAGTACGTTCAAATAATCCAGTCGTAATCCAACCGAACGTGCCTTGACATAGGCCAATCATGAAGATTACCACCCAGGGACTAGAAACTTTCGGTGCGTACTTTCCAAAGAAGATTAATTGTAAGGCCCAAAAAATAGCAGAAACAACAGTTAGAAAGTCCCCAAAATTTAATTGAAGGCCAGTATTAGCAACATTAGTGATGACAGCCATTCCGATAATAGCGAGGGCGACCGCAAAATATGTCTTCCGTTGTGGACGCTCATGCCAAAACAACCACAAGATCAAGGGAGCAATTGCAACATATAAGGTTGTCAAGAAGGCATTTTTAGCCGGAGTAGTATAACGGAGAGCATCAGTCTGCAAAAAATAACCCAGGAAATTAATTGTTCCCATAAGGACTCCTAGTTTGAAATCCAGCCAAGTCATTTTGTTGATCTGTTTATGGAAAATAAGATAACCGGCAATCACACACATTGTTCCCCGGCAAGCATTGATAACTCCAGAATGCATCCCTGCTTGAATCGTTAGTTTGGCAAATACATAGCTGCTTCCCCATAGAATAGCAACCAGTAATAACATTAAATTCGCTTTTTTCTTTGAAATGGTGCTCAGTCCCTTCTGTTAATTAATGACACTCAATCATAACATTTAAGATCTATTTTCAAAAGGTTAACTACGACAGAAAAGTGACGGAATTTTTAACTTTTTGGAAAAATAAAATTGTACGGTTGCGGTTAGCTAGTTAGTGTATTATTGTTAATAATGATATTTTTTTATGGAGGAACGACTATGAAAACAGCGTTGCAGAAGCTCCGCCGTGTCTTGAATACCAAGCTCGGTTTTTTTCTGCTTGTTGTACTTTTATTTTGTTTAAAGAGCTATTGGGCTTATCAAAATGAATTTAATTTAGGTGTAAAAGGAAGCATGCAACAATTCCTTTTAGCATTTAATACGATTCCAAGTGCCCTTGTATTTTTGGGAATTGCATTATATTTCCGTGGACGCTTGTCCTATTGGATGATGTTGATAATTAATGCGGCATTGTCGACATGGCTTTTTGCAAATATTTTGTACTATCGAGAATTTTCAGATTTCATTACCTTTAACGTAATAAAGGGATCTGGAGCGGCTTCAAATAATCTTGGTAAAAGTTTAATGGGGATATTACGTCCCGAAGACTTTTTGGTTTACCTGGATGTTGTAATTTTAGCACTCATCTTACTTTTCCACTTTGTCCGTGTTGATATGCGACGCTTTAAGGTTAGATATGCGATGACGATTACTGCCCTTGGCTTTGTTCTATTTGGAGTTAACTTAGGAATGGCGGAAAGTGATCGTTCACAACTACTTACGCGAACATTTGATAATAATTATATTGTTAAGTATCTAGGACTCGAAGCATATACAGTTTATGATGGGGTTAAGACGACTAATAACAGTGTAGTAAAAGCGCGTGCTAATCGTGACGAATTAAAGCCGGTTTTGCATTTCATCCATAGTAATTATGCTACGCCAAACGTTGAATATTACGGTAAGGCTAAAGGAAAGAATATTTTTATCATTCACCTTGAAAGTCTCCAGCAATTCATGATCGACTATAAAGAAGATGGTCAAGAAGTAATGCCAAACCTGAATAAGTTGTACCATGCTAATGATACTTTGGCGTTTGATAATTTCTTCCACCAAGTTGGGCAAGGAAAGACGGCGGATGCAGAAACAATGCTCGAAAACTCGCTATTCGGTCTTCCAGAAGGATCAGCAATGGTTACTGATGGGACGACTAATACCTTCCAATCTGCGCCAGCGCTTCTTCATCAAAAACTAGGTTATACGACGGCCTCATTCCACGGGGATGTTCCTAGTTTCTGGAACCGTGATAATGCTTATAAGTCTTTTGGTTACCAATACTTCTTTAGTAAGGAGTATTACCCAAAGACCAAGGATTATGATGCTGGATATGGAATGAAGGATAAGATCTTCATGAAAGAATCAGCCCACTATATCGAGCAGCTTCCACAACCATTCTATGCAAAGATCATCACAGTTACTAACCACTATCCATATATTCTTGATAAAAAGAATAAGGATATCGAAGCGTGGAAGACTGGTGATGACACGGTCGACCCTTATATTCAAACTGCACGATACTTAGATGAATCACTTGGCGAATTTCTTGATTACCTTGATAAGACGGGGTTACGGCAAAACAGTGTGTTAGTTCTTTATGGTGACCACTATGGAATCTCTAATAACCACCAACCAGCCATTGCGCAAATCTTAGGTAAGAAGAAAGTAACTAATTATGATCTAGCAATGTTCCAAAAAGTACCATTTATGATTAATATGCCTGGCCTAAAAGGTGGCATTAACCATACGTATGGTGGTGAAATTGATGTTTTACCTACTCTTGAGGATTTGTTAGGAATTAGCTCTAAGAATTATATTCAATTCGGCCAAGACTTACTCTCACCAGAAAATAAGCAAATTGTACCGTTTAGAAATGGTGATTGGGTAACGCCAAAATACACTAAGTATAATGGTGACTACTATTACACTAAGAATGGTAAGCAGATTACTCACCAAACCGCAGCGCAACGTAAAGAAATTGGTAAGATTCAAAAATACGTTACAACTGATCTTGGATTATCAGATAAAGTCGTGAATGGTGACTTGCTTCGGTTCTACAAACTTCCAGGATTTAAGAAAGTTGATAAAAAACAATATACTTATAACCTTAAGAAGAGCTTAAAGAATTTACAGAAGCAGCAAAAGAAACAGAAGACAAGTTTAAAGTCGGAAAATAATAACCAGAGTACTTTCGATGATTACACAACCGATGCACCAGAGTTAAAGAATTATCCGAAATTAAACTTCCCTAAACCATAATCAAATGAAAATGGAGGCCAGTAATAGTACTAGTCTCCATTTTTATTTCAAACAGTTGCGCTGCGCTAATTATCTGGTAAAATGTTTAGGTGTTCACAAGCTAGATTGAGCTTTAATTATGTTTATAATATGTTACTATTAAACTTGAGTAACCGTTTTCATTGACGGGTGAAATAAAGGATTTTGCATAATGGATGAATGGATGAACTACGAACAATTTGATCGGCAAACATGGCACGACTTTTTCCCAACTGATTCAGTACGGTTAACCCAGGGGAACTTGGATGAAATTAAATCGTTGAATGATCGAATTTCAATTGAGGATGTGCAGGATGTATATTTGCCGCTAATAAAATTAATTCAACTGCGCTACCAGAACTTTTTGGAATGGCAGATGCAAAAGGCAAACTTTTTACAGCGTTCCACGATGCGCATTCCATATATTATTGGGATTGCAGGTTCGGTTGCAGTTGGGAAGAGCACCATCGCTCGGTTGATTAGTATCTTACTAAATAAGATGCTGCCTGATAAGCGGGTAGAATTAATGACAACGGATGGGTTCTTATATCCTAATGCAGAATTAAAACGGCGGGGGATCATGGATCGGAAAGGCTTTCCCGAATCATATGACATGGAAAGGCTCCTCCAGTTTCTTAATGATGTTAAGGCAGGGGAACCAGTTGTCAAGGCGCCTACATACTCCCATCAAGTTTATGATGTTCAGCTGGATAAGCCCTTGGTAATTGATCGCCCAGACATATTGATTGTAGAAGGGATTAACACGTTGCAATTGCCAAGTAACCAGCAACTATATGTCAGTGATTACTTTGACTGGTCATTGTATGTTGACGCAGATCCGGACCTGATTGAGCATTGGTATCTTCAACGGTTTGGGATGTTGCTAGAGACAGCCTTTACTGACCCATCAAACTATTACTATCCTTATTCGAAGGGTGACCGTCAGGAAGCATTTAAAATGGCAAAGGATGTTTGGCAACGCGTCGACCTTCCTAATTTACGAGAGTTTATCCTTCCAACCAAAAGTCGTGCTGACGTAATTTTACATAAGACAACGGGACATGTCGTGGATAAGCTTTATCTGCGACGAGGTTAATTGGTTAGCCAACTATACAAGTCAATAATTTCAATATCAGGATCTAAACCAGCGTAATTGAGCGCTGGTTTTACTGTAATTAAAAGCTTTTTATATTTTGAGGAAAGTTGCCGTAATCCGCTGATCGCCCGGCGATAGGCACCATCATCAGCAAGCGAATAAGCGATTTGGATACAGGTAAAGATATCATTTTTAATTGCGACAAAGGTAATCTCATTATCTTTGATGCGGCCGCTATATACTTGGTAGCCTTGGCTCAATAAGTCAATAAAGACAATATTTTCAAGGATTCGTTGAGAAAGGACATTCTTTTTCAGTGTGAGAGCTTGCCGAATACTAGGATCTACCGGATAATAACGAATATTGGTACTTTTGACGTGGCGACGGGAAAAATCATATTCTTTGCATGGGTAAAAGATAAAGGACCTCTGTAAGAATTGTAAATAAAAATCGACCGTCTTATTGGAAGTAGTGATGTGGTGACGTTTAAGACTATCGACAATTTGGGAGATATTTTGTGTGGTTCCAGCATGATGAGCTAAGTGATGGGCAAGTTGCTTAGTCAGGCCTGGATTGCAAAGGGTCGCCTGCTGGGTGAAATCGGTAATAATAATTGTGTTGATGATCCCATTCACGTAATTGCGGAGGTTGATTGGACCGTGGATTTCGTGAGTATAGGGGAACCCGCCCTCATTTAAATATTGATATAACGATTGGGAATCAGCTTCTTGTTGGTTCCTTTTTATGTATTCACGGAAGCTGCAAGGGAAAACGGGGATGATAGTATAAGAAACCATTTGTTGAAGATTTTCTTTCTCCAAAATGGTTTTGTTGGAACTTGTAATATAGATATCAGTATTAGAGAGTGAATTTAGGGCATTTACAACGCGGGCAAACTGGGGAACCACTTCGACTTCATCAAGGAAGATATAATTCATCTGGTGTTTACTAAGTCGATCAAGAATAAATTGTAAGAGATATTCTGGATTGCATAATTCATTTTCTAGGAGATATTCAAAGTTGATCACTTGAATTTGACTTGAGGAAATTTCTTGACGCCGGAGAGTTGCCCGAAACTGGTCAAGAATAGTCGTTTTACCACACCGCCGAACGCCAACAAGAATCTTAATTGTTGACTGGTTCATGCTGTTTATTAGTTGGTTAAGATATTTTGTCCGAATAAACATATTGCACCTCAAGTAAAAAATAACTAACTAAATTTTATCAAATGCAGAAAGCGCATTCAAATCAACCGAATTTGGAATGGATTACAAATTCTGCATTAGAAAATCTAGTTAAAACATCTAGTAAAAGTAAAAAATAAATCTTTTTAATCCTAATGTATCAATGTTCGAAACGGTTGCACGTGATATTTATGACTCAATTTTATTGACAATTACTCACAGACCACTTAAGAAGGATACAGATTAAATGAGATGAGGAGGCTGTCGAAATGATAAAAACTGATAAAGATACTAAAAAACTTGAGGCACAAGCAGTTGATGAAGAATTACGTCTATTAAATATTGATTTAGAACACTAATTAAATATCCTCAATAAAATTCCATCTAACGAAAAAGGCGTGAGAAAATTTAGCTCCCGTCTTTTTTGTTATGGAATATTAAATAATCATTGACCATGCCATGTTCAGCCTTTAAACTAGCCTTTAAGAATAAAAATTTGAACAAAGGAAGTGTCATTGTGGCAAACATCAATTTAGATGCGTTTGATAAGATCATTGTCTTGGATTTTGGTAGCCAATACAATCAATTGATTACTCGTCGGCTTCGTGATTTCGGTATTTATTCCGAATTGCTTTCTCACAAGTTAACCGCAGACGAGATCAAAGAGATTAATCCTAAAGGGATCATCTTCTCTGGTGGCCCTAATAGTGTTTATGATCCAAACGCATTCAAGGTCGATCCGGAAATCTTTAAGCTTGGTATCCCGATTCTAGGTATTTGTTATGGAATGCAATTAATGTCATACGACCTTGGCGGAAAAGTTGAAAAAGCTGATAACTCCGAATATGGACGAGCAGATATTGAAGTACTTGATGACGAGGCTGTATTATTCAAAGGTTTGCCAAAGAAGCAATATGTATGGATGAGTCATGGTGATTTAGTAACTCAAGCCCCAGCTGGATTTGAAGTTACTGCTACTAGTAAGAACTGTCCAATCGCATCGATTGCTGATAATGACCGTAAATTCTATGGTGTTCAATTCCACACTGAAGTTCGTAATTCCGAATACGGATTAGACATTTTACGCCGCTTTGCTTTTGATGTTTGTGGCGCTAAAGCAAACTGGACGATGGATGACTTCATCGACATGCAGATTGATGAAATCCGCAAAGAAGTCGGTGATAAGAAGGTTATCTTAGGTCTTTCTGGTGGGGTTGATTCCAGTGTTACCGCCGTTTTGATTCATAAGGCAATTGGCGATCAACTTACTTGTATCTTTGTTGACCACGGATTGTTACGGAAGAACGAAGCTGACCAAGTGATGGATGCGTTGAGTCGCGACCTTGGTGTTAACATTATTAAGGTTGACGCAGCAGATCGCTTCTTAGGTAAGCTTGAAGGTGTTACCGATCCGGAACAAAAGCGGAAGATTATCGGTAAGGAATTTATCGAAGTCTTTAACGAAGAGGCCAAGAAGATTAAAGATGCTGATTTCTTAGCTCAAGGTACGCTTTATACGGACGTAATTGAATCTGGAACAGACACCGCCCAGACAATTAAGTCTCACCATAATGTTGGTGGTTTGCCAAAGAAGCTCGGTTTCAAGTTAATTGAACCATTACGCAAGCTCTTTAAGGATGAAACCCGTGAACTCGGTGAAAAACTTGGAATTCCACATGAATTGGTATGGCGTCAACCATTCCCAGGTCCAGGTCTTGGAATTCGTGTTATTGGTGAAATTACTCCTGAAAAGCTTGAAATTGTTCGTGAAAGTGATGCAATCCTTCGTGAAGAAATCAAAAAAGCAGGTCTTGATGAAGAAATTTGGCAATACTTTACTGTCTTACCAGGTATTCGTTCAGTTGGTGTCATGGGTGATGGCCGGACATATGACTATGCAGTTGCTATCCGGGCCGTTACCTCAATTGATGGGATGACAGCCGATTTCGCTAAGATTCCATGGGATATTCTTCAAAAGATCTCAGTCCGAATCGTAAATGAAGTCGACCACGTTAACCGCATTCTTTATGATGTTACGAGTAAGCCACCTTCGACGATCGAGTACGAATAATCTCGTACCTTAATAAGAAGAGGGAATCCCAATATGACGGCATTTGGAGAGGGTCAATATTAGTGGAAAGTACCGATTGAAAGCAAGTTGTCTACCGTTTTTCTACCGGTAGAAGTTGATTTTAATCAGCATAAACAGTGCATTAAACGCTACTATTACCTGTTCGTTATTTTGGGGTTGTCTACCGAAAATTGAATATTTTTTGCTTACTTTTCAACAAAAGTAAGTGACTGTTGTCCTACTTATCATCATTTGATAAGTGGGGCATTTTTTTGTTTCTCTTTGTTGCCACAAAAAGAAATGGCGGAATCCAAACAGGCCAGTCAATTTGGGACGTGTTGTTACTTATGCGGAAATCATAAGTAAATCGGCTGGGGAATCTCAATAGGTGACCTTGAATACTAATCTCAAGGTACTCACCATTTTGAATGAAACAGACGATACCGCGACAGGGTGAAGGGAAGCATTACAGGCGTCCCTCCAAGCTATAAAATGTATGACAAACTTTTGTTGTTATACGTTTTTAATTGCTTGCAAGTTAGTTGCTGCTTAGTATATAATATAGTTGATAAATTGGTATAGACCAATTAGTGCTAAGCAGAAACTAACCCGACGAATTGTATAAATTTAGTCAAGCGTTGTCGCGAGCACGCGAAGCTTGAAAATTTATTTTGCCGGGACGGCAAACATGAGGAGGTCCTTACACTATGAAGCCGTTACGAGATAAATTAATTCAAAGTCGCTTGGACGAAGATGAACTGGCAGACTTTGATGAAGTGAAGAAGCAATTTGGTGAGAAAAACAATTCTAAGGCAGTTCGCCGGATGATCAAGGATGAGATGATGCTAAAGAAAGCTAAGGAAGAATGGAAGAAGGGTAATCTTGATATGGTGACAGCATTAATAACCAAGTTGTCTGATGAAGGTCGTCTACCATTGACTGAAGCGCTAATGGGTATTACAGATACTAAGACATCATCTCAGTTGAGCATCCTACAAAACCAGTTTAGTGATATTCAATCGCAACTGGAAGCTATCATGATGTCAGTAACGCAAATTGGTAACAACCTTAATCAGATTGCTAAAGTCATGAATACGGCTGCTAAGGAAAATGAAGACCTAACCGATACCGATTTGTGGAAGTGGATTTCATCACGACTATTTGAAGATTCACGATATTTGTCAGTTCTCAAAAAGAAAATTGCTGATTTTAAGGTTGAAGTTGGATTAGCAAAAAGGGACGATGAAATGCATGTCTATCCTGCAGACACACAGTTGCCATTCTAGTTACAATCGCCTGAAGTATGTATTTAATGAACCTGTCCATTCATATCAGAAAACTGATAAACGTGTTTTAGCTGCAACTGGCTTTAACATTAAAATGTTGCATGACAATGATGGTAGGATTTCGGTAACTCAAAATGGTGCCTACCTTGAACGACAATTTAGGACAGTATTAAAACGTGCCCATAATCCAAGACGATGCTATCAGGCACAAACAATTATTATCTCTTTTGACCCAACGGAATTTGACACATCAGACTTAAAAGCCCAATCACAACAAGCATTATGTTCGTAAGCACTTCGCCGATTGTCAGTCCGTAATAGCAATCCAAAGCGACGGTGAAGGCGGGAAACTACATGCACATGTTGTGATGAACACTGTCAGGCCATCGGGTAAGACAGTAGCTACAAACGGGTTTAATATTCAAAAACTTCGTAAAGATTTTGATGAAGAAATGCAAACAAGTTATCAGAAAGTCACCTGTCGTCAGTGGACCAACCCAGTACATAACCAAACCGATCGTAAAGATATACATAACCTGACGACTAAATCTGAGTGGCAACACCAACTGAAAGATTTAATTACCAAAATTAAGAATAAAGTTGATAACATTGCTGACTTCTTGAAGCAACTTGAACAACACGGCGTGACTGTTACCGAGCGCCAAAAAGGGAAAGCGTGGACCTACCATCAAACAGTTACCACCAAAACCGGTTGTCGTGAGTTAAAGGTCCGTGACTTTTACCAACGAGTGGATAAAAGGACAGGAGAAATTAAAGCAACACGTGGTCTAGGCCGTTCGTTCTCTAAGTCAGCAATTGAAGCCTATTTTAAGGCGAGAAATGGAAAGAAAATCTATTTGGAAATCATCAAAGACCTGGCAACTAAACAAGTCCTTACTTGGGCAATCAGTGAACATCCAAACCTGCGGTTTGCTTTAACACCACTACAAAAATTACTTAAACAACTACCACAAACTGGCTATCAACTCACTTTATATACTGATCAAGGATGGCATTACCAACATCGTGCTTGGCGCAAACTGTTACGCAAAGGAAAGATCAGACAAAGTATGTCCCATCGGGCAACATGCTTAGATAACGCCGCTTGTGAAACGGTCTTTAGCAAACTTAAAGCTGAGATTGGCCAGGATACTAGTTATCGAGGTCGCGATGAATTAATCCAGGCAATTGAAGAATGGCTTCATTTCTATAATGAACGACGAATACAGACAAAACTAGGCAACCAAACACCACTCCAATACGAGCAGAATTTAATTGCCTAAGAAAAATAATTATTCAATTTACAAGTAAGAACATACAAGTTCCAACTTTAAGGGTACACGTCAAAAGTCCGTGAACCCAAAACTTTGGAAGAGGCTATGGTGATTATTCGTAAGCAAGAAGCTACAATCAAGAATCTAGAGGCTAAGTTCAAAGAGCAAGATATTAAGATCTTGGAACTCTCGGAAACGATTAAGCTCTTGACTGCCCGGATGTATGGAAAAAAAGTGAAATTTTAAATCCAGATCAACTTTCACTTTTCGAAGATTCAACAAAGGATGATGAGCCTAGTAATGAGCCAAGTGCTTCAACTGAAGTTGAAGAATATGTGGTTCATCGCCGTAAAAAAGCGAAGGGAGTTCGACAAGCTAATTTAGATGCTTTACCACAAGTGGATAAAATCTATAAGCTTAAAGGTAAAAATTGCCTTTGTGACACTTGTGGAGAAGAATTAATGATTATTGGTAAACACTTGGTCTATCGTGAGGTTAAGTGTAAGCCAATGGAGTTATACTGTGAAAACTCTTATGCGCAAACAGGAAAGTACCAACATTGTGAAAATCTCCAAAATGGAAATGATATGTTAGTACAAGCGGCGACGCCGCATCCTTTTGCGGTACATAGCTATTTTTCAGCGTCAATTATGGCTGAAATTATTTATAACAAGTTCGTGCTGACTTTACCATTGCATCGGCAAGCTCAAAACTGGCCAGCATTGATTCCGCTTTCATCTAAAGCGATGGCAGATCAAGTTATCAAGAACGCAGAAGCCTTCGAGCCACTATACAAGTTACTGCATAAAGCGCTAGAGCAAGAAGACATTGTTCATTTAGACGAAACACCACTTCGGTGCTAAGCAGTAACCGAATGCAGTGCTATATCTGGGCAGCTAGCAGTGCGACAGAATTTAACCATCACAAGATTGCCTACTTCCATTATGCGGCTTCCCGTGGAGGTGAAGTAATCCCACAAATTATTGGCCCAGATTAACAAGGCTGTTTGATGTGTGATGGGCACAGTGCTTATCAACAAAGTAGATTGCCCAATGGATTCCTTGGGGCCTGCTTAATTCATGTCATGCGTAAATTCAAGGAACTCGTTAAAATTGGCAAAGGAGCAAAAGCCTTAGAGCACTCTAAAGCTGCAAAGGCAGTCGAAAAATTGGGGGGGGAAGTCTTTCACACTGAGGATGGGCTAAGCTATACAACAGCGGTCCAAAAAGCTCAGAAACGAAAGCGAAAAGTCAAATCGTTGTTAGATGAAGAAACCAATTGGCAGATTGAAAACAGCGATTAACTACGCGTTAAGTCAGAAACAGCGAGTGTACCAAATTTTTGATCACGGAGAGATGCCATTGGATAATAATCACGATGAGCAGCAAATCCGGCCAACTACAATTGGGCGGAAGAACTATCTCTTCACAAAGAGTGAAGTGGGCGCCAAGGCTAACGCAATGCGGTATAGAATTATTCAAACCGCTAAATTAAATAAACTCAGGGTACGTGAGTACTTAGAATATCTGTTAGAAGCCTTTGCATGGACTGATCAGCCCGATTGGAAAGCCCATTTGCCATGGGCACCAGAAATTCAGGAAAGATTTTGCATCACCAATTGAAAAAAAGCTCGCCGAAATATCCTTTTTCAGGATATCTCATTGAGCTTTTGATAAAGACGGTCTGTTATGCCGTGATTATTTTTGAACGAACTATTAAATATAACGAAACGGGTGTATAATGAACTAAGGTTATTTAATGATAGGTCAATTTGGATGGCTTACTCAAAAGGAAGGGGACTAGATGAATGAATAAGGAATTTCAAATGTTACGCAAGAAGCAACGGTTTGGCTTAAGAAAGCTGAATATCGGGTTGGTTTCCGTTCTGTTAGGATTTACGATTTTTGGTTATAATCTGGCCAGTCAAGCGCCGGTTGCCCACGCGGCCACAAGCACGGTTAAGACGGCTAGCGCTGGTTCGGGCGCGTTTGGTTCGGGCGCGTCTGGTTCGTCAGCGACTGGAGTCAGCAACAGTCCGGCCGCCAGTCAAGCAGCCCCGGAGACCCAAGTGACGGCGCCTGCGGCCAGTCAGAGCTCAGCGCCGGCAAACTCGGGCAATGCGACCTCCTCACCGGCCAACCAAGCGGGGACGACATCGGCCAACCACACTGCAAGCAACACCAACACGACGCCTAGCAGCCAAACGGTGTCGGCAAATGAAACCACATCTTCGGCGACGCAAGCGCGAACTTTGATGATGAAATTTCCGGCGGCGCAATCGCAAATTTTGATGACGAACTTAGCGGTGAGAAATCTGAACACGGCAGATGATTTACTTAAGAGTGCCCCACATAGTGAGACTGCCACGACGTTGCCAACAACGACGCAGACGTATACCCCAGTGTACCAACCGTTGCTATACGATTACGGGCTCCACGTAGATGTGACGGGAAAACGCGATGGCAAGACATGGGTCGATAAGACGTTGGCCAAGGGGGTCTGGGATTATCCTGGTGATACGCTGGATACGATTTTTGGGAAACCTTCAAAGCCGGGGACGGGGATCATTACCAGCAATTCCGACAAGTATTTCTTTGCGGCGTACGTTGATTATAGTGAAAAAAGATATCACCGGGTAATCCTGTTAGCGCGGGGCCAAGATCCAAGTGATAAAAATCTGTACAGCTACACGATTCACACTTATTCGCAAAACACTTCCACGACGACGACTAAGCCCGGGGAAAGCATCAAAGAGCAATATACTGGGACCGGTGGCAGTACCCATGATTTAATTTTCCAAAACTATGGTGACTCCTTCACAGTTAAGTTAAATGGCTTTGAAGGAGGCCCTGGGCTGTTGCCAGTCTTTGATGGAGGCTTATTGGACCCTACGTACGGCTCTAATACTTTAGATCAAAATGATAGGGCGGCCCAAACGGAGTCAATCGGTTTCTGGGCAAGTGCGATCCCACAGGAAACTTCGACCAAGGTTAGATACGTGGACCAAGCAACTGGAAAAGACATTGTTCAACCAATGGAAATTAGTGGCTTTGGTTATCAAGGCTTCAAAATTAAGGGTGATGCTCCAACGGTTGAGGGGTATAAGTTGGTATCCAAACCTACGTTCCTGCCCTCAACTTATGCAGCCTCACATTATGAAGACGGTACGATTTCGCCATATGAAGTTGGGCAAACTTATGATTTAGCTTTGTCGGATAGTGTCGTAATTAAGCAAACGGTGATTAATACCGATGGGACCGTGAGGGCGACTCCGTACTATAAGGGGAGTCCGTTGACGAATGCCAGCAAGGTCTTGGGGCGTGAGAGCTACAACGATCATATGAGTTTTGGTACCCCGGATGGTAAATACTATACTTACACCAACCGAATTGGTCAGGTCGATGACAGTTATATTTACTACTACGCCAAGGACAGCGATCCCAAGGACAGCGAAATGCGGCTGCACTTCATTGATGTGACGGGCGTTAACAACAGTTCCTACGCACCGTCCGATGGGCCAGAACTTGTTGATAAAGTTCAGACCATTCATGGCAACATTGGGGACAAGTACGGCTTTACCTACACGGTGCCAACTAATTACTACGAAGTTGGCTCCAGTGACGTCACGGGGACGTACTCAGGGACGCACCACGATGCTTATGTTTATGTAAAAATTGATCGCAATGGTGCCAAGGCTACGATCGAAAAATTAACGCATTTGAATCACGCCCAAAAGCAAGCAGCTGAAGCAGCAATTGATCAAGCTACTGATTTAAATACCATGAATCAAGCAACCAGCACGGCTACGACGCTTGATGGCGATATGGGTAAATTATCAGATTTAACTGCTGATTTAACTAATACTAATAACTATAAATATGCTTCGGATACACCAAAGTCAACTGTTGCAACTGATTGTACCGAAGCCGACGTTTTACTTGATAAAACTGCAGGTCAAAATGCTGATGATGCAACTGTTCTGAAGTTAATCGATCAAATCAATACCCATAAGAGTAGCTTGGATGGTGACACCAATTTATCAGCTGCAGAAACAACCATTAGTGGACTTACCCACTTAAATGATGCTCAACGTTCAGCTGCTAACCAAGCGGTTACCAACGCAAGTGATTTGACTGGCTTAAAGACCGCAGTTGGCAATGCCCAATCAGTCGACTCAGCAATGAGTGATCTGCAAACTGCTGTTAATCAGGCTAACGAAGCTAAAACTACCAATAATTATTTGCAAGCAAGTGCCGATAAACAAGATAACCTTAATTCTGCGGTTCAAAATGCTCAAGCTGTTCTAGCAGCAACAGGTGCAAATGATTCAGCTAACCAAGTAAAAGCTCTTACCAAGTCAGTAAATGATGCAGTTAATGCTTTGGATGGGGATGCCATTAACGCAATCAATACTGTATTAGCAGATAAGAAGACTGCAATTAACGGTACTAACTTAACTGCTGAAGAAAAAACCGCGTTAGTTAACCAAGCACAAAAACTTGCTGATGACGCAATTGCTAACATCAATAAAGCAACAACTAACGATGCAGTAAAAACTGCTAAGGACACTGGTGTTGAAACGATTAACAACATGAATGTTCCTGATACTTCTGCCACTAAAGATGCTGCTAAGGATGCCATTGATCAAGCTGCTAAGACTAAGGACGATGCAATCGATGCTTCAAACTTAACTGCTGAAGAAAAGGATGCTTTGAAGAAGACCGTTGCTGGTGAAGTTCAAACAGCTAAGGACAATATTGATGCTGCCACTAAAGACGCTGATGTTAAGAC
>SKEM01000345.1_pt2 | contig 32697 bp, 43 predicted proteins | sample 4826731 | NCBI WGS metagenome assembly SKEM01 (sample SAMN11008809, study PRJNA524170) | human gut metagenome | biome: Human fecal sample; material: Feces; isolation source: fecal sample from pouch patient p37 | host: Homo sapiens | place: Israel: Tel-Aviv | collected 2015-07-27 | reverse complement strand
TAGTACAAATTTGTACTACGTTTATTTTTTTAACTATTTATAATGTTTCATTCCCTGCTTAGGTATTTCGGAAAAATAATATCATTTTTTATTTTCTTGTGAGTTATACAGGAGATCTGAATATTCCCTGATTTTATTCTTATTTGAACTATTGAGTTTATAGTAGCTTTTAATCTCTAAATCAATATGTGCAGAATTTTTAAGGAAATCTATATAGTCGAGAACTAATTTTTTGTTTTCTGCAGAGAGTAAGTTTACGTTCCTGATTAACGTAATGTTACTTTTATCTAAGAAGGTCGCATCATTTTCATAAAGAGATTCGGGTGGAATATTCAAGTGTTTACATATCTTTAAAAAATTATCAATACCAGCATTGCTGATACCTCTCTTTAACATAGATACTAAGGTAGTATATGGCATATCAATATTCTTTGCGAACGCTCTAAGACTACCATATCTATCTTTTATTATTGTACGTAAAAATTCTTCCCTATTCATAGTTATTCTCCTAAAGTTCTAATTATTATTTTGATAGCTTAAATGCCAAAAAGCATCAATATCTAAAGCTTGTGTTAGCGAGTAAATAGCACCTGGTTTGGCTTTATATTTTCCCTTTAAATAATCAGTTATAGAAGCACGGCTGAGACCAGAACGTCTAGCTAGTTCAGCTTGAGAGATTCCTTTATTTTCAATAGCAATCTTTAATCTACTTTGGAAATTATTAATATTATTTTTAACAAGTTCATCATAAGCATTCAGAGATACTAAGATTGTATAAAGTGTTAGATCGTTGATAGTTAAGTTGTTTTTTTGAGCGTAGACTTCCAATATAGTATGTAGCTCAGCATCAATAATTAAATTAATCTTAGTACTCCTGTCTTTAGGAATTGTGGAAATGTTAATGGATGTTGCATCAGCAAGGCTAAAGAAAGATGAATTCAAATATGAATATAAAGAAATTTTCATGAAGGTGTTAGATGTAATATTTAATTTATTTGCAGCATAGATTAAATTTTCTCTTAACTCTTTAGGCATTCTAACAGTTATTTTGTAAATTTTATTCGTATCCATAATATCATCCTTTATAAAAAATATTTTTAAACAAAAATATCATAGTTTGTGATTTTTACAATAATTGCCATTGAAATTCGTATTAAATAAAAATTTAAACGTAGTACAAATTTGTACTATGTTTATTTTTTTAACTATTAACAATTAAAATCTTACATTTGATCAATTATTTTGAAGAAGTCAATAAAAATAGCAATTTTTTATTTTAGATATCTGAGTAATAAAAAAATATCCTAAATAATATTTATAAAATATAACTCCTATAAATTTAAAATATGACAGAAAAACTTGCAGCTGTCATCAGCTATGTAAAAATCAAATTGTAGGAAGGGAGGAATGTATTTTGTGGCGAAACTTTGTACTTCATTTTATTTAAGTTAGATTTGTTATATCAGAAAGGAGGAAATTAAAAAACGCTCTACAAATGTAGAACGTTATAGAATTAATTATTTCTATTTTTAGTTAATTTAACTAGCGGAACGTAGTAATCAAGCGCATGCAGAGAAGCATAGACCACTAAATCGGTTATAGATAAATTATACTTATCAGATTGTCTTTGCAAAATTGTGTATGTCCAATTATTGACAGTAAAATTTATTCTAGCATCTTTTTCTTTAGGTAAATCAAACTTATCAATATCTGGTAATTCAGGAACATCTAAATATTTAAAAATTGCTATTCGTAGGAAAGAAGTGAGAGTAAATCCTAAATCATTAGCAGTATTTTTTAAATTATCCTTAAGTTCATCTGGCAATCTGATTGTAAGTTTACGACTATTTTCAATGCTGATAACTCTCAACTCCTTTATTAAAGTAATCTAAAATGAATTTCTTTGAAAATTATACCATATAATTGATATTTCAAAAAAGAAGTTAAAAAAGGTAAATTGCAAAGAATTTTATAAAAATATATTTGACACAAAAAAGGAGTCGTAGTAATATGTAAGTGAATAAAATCGAACTCAAAAAAGGAGTCGAAAATATTGTTCAGATAGTCTGAGGAGGTTATTTGATGAGTAATGAGAATAAAAATATAACAATAAGAATTCCTGTGGATTCTTATCGTAATTTAAAAAAAATTAGTAAAGGTACGCATTTAGCAGTTAATTCTCTTATAGTTATGGGACTTTTAAAAAAATATAAAGGAGAAGAAAAAGTATGGAAGAAAAAGTAAAAAGAACATTGGTCTTGCCAAAAGTTTTATATGAAAGATTAGAAGTCAAGGCTAATGAAATGGGAATAACAGTGAATTCATTAATTTTATATCACATTTATGAAATGATTGATGACTATTATGACGAGTTTGGAACTTTTTTTGATTAATGTAGATTGTATGTTGGAGTTCAGGTGCTAAATCAACTAAAAAGTAACCAAATAAGGCGGTGGTTCAAATGAATAAAGGAGATGTAAAGAAAATAACGCTTCGCTTACCTTTAGAGGTAAATGAAGCGTTAAAAGAAATTAGTGAAATAACCTCAATAAATGTTAAAGATCTAATTTTGTTAGCAGTTCTGAATAATAATCGAAAGTTTTTTGAGCAGCAAAAACAATTAGTGAATTAACTGAAGTATGGTTATTTTTAGCTTGATTTTCAACTATTGAAAATAGCAAGTCATTCAATTTAATTGATGATCTTACGTAATCATTGCTACTTACTTTGAGTTGTGAATATTCTGGAATATTATCAACAACTACATATTTTAGGATTGCAGTTCTAATCATTTCAGACCTAGTAAGACCTAAATTGTCGGCAAGCTCTGTTAGATTATCTGCTAATTCTTTAGGTAATCGCATAGTGATAGTATGTGTCATGTATTTCACCTCAAAGAAATTATAACATAAAAGTAATTATGTTTTTTGACACTCAATGAGTGATATGATAATATAAATGTGACACTTGGTGAGTGATATAAAGGAAGTGTTTAAATGGAAAAAATAAGAAGAACAGTTATTATACCTAAATTTATGTACAAGCAAATTAAAGAAGTTGCTAATGCTACTAATAATTCAGTGAATTCTGTAATTTTGTTATCCTGTATAGAATATGTAAGTAAATTTAATGAAGATTTTGGAGAGCTTATTAAAGAGCAAAAGAAAAAGTAGAGTGCAGGTGCTAAGTAAGGGTTCGATTCCCTTAACTCTAATAGCAGCTTGGATGTAAGCTGTGAAAAGTATTTTTTTATTATTCTTGGTTTGTATGACTGGTGTCTAGTTTACTAGGTTAGTTCGATTCTAACTATACAAATATAAAATCAAATAAGGTGGTGATTTAAATGGATACAAGGAAAAGAATTACAATAATTTTTCCTGAAGATATGCACAAAAAGTTAAAAAAGAAAACCAAAAGAATAGGTATTTCAATGAATACGTATATACTTTTGGTTTTGCAAAAAGCTATTTAATTTTACTATGCGATTCTTCAAATTTAGAAATATGTTCATCAATTAATCGTTCAATTTCCTTGTTTGTAGAACGACCATTATATTCTGCAATAAATTTAATTTTATCTAGTTTTTCTCTAGGAATCCTAAGTGTGTATCTAGGTAAATTATCAGACATAATTAGAACCTCCTGACTTAAAAACGATGTCATATTAATAATACCATTTAAAAGAACTTAAAAAAAACATTGACGCATAGTTGACTAAGTTATGACGCAATGATATTATTTTAATGAAAGGTGTGACGCAATAATGACGAATAAGAATAAACGTTTTACCTTGAGAGCTTCAGATCAATTAGCTACTAAATTGGAAAAGAAAGCACAAAGATTAGGTGTTTCAAAAAATGCACTGATTTTATTTACTCTAGAAAAGGAACTAAACAATGAACAAAAGAAGAAGTAGAGTGCAGGTGCTAAGTAAGGGTTCGAGTCCCTTAACTCTAATAGCAGCTTTGACATGGCTGCAAAAATAAAAAACATATCAATATCAATCCAAACAAAACATACTAATTAGTTCCTGTTATGGCAACGCTTAAGCGTGGAAGTTCGATTCTTCCGACAGGAATTACAACTCTATTTGATGAGTTGTAAAAACTAACCCCCATAGGCTACCTCATGAAATAAATTATTGCTTACTCAAACTATTACTAACTGTTATTAATCGCATCGAGGTAGCTATTAGGAGAATGTGTCTTTAGGGCTAGAGTTCAATCTCAGCATTCTCATAGGCTTTACCGAAGCCTATTATTTATCTATTTTTTATTTAATTTAGTTGTTGTGGCTAAGCATGATCCTGGATGCTTCAGAAGGTTCGATTCCTTCTTAGCCGTTAAACGTTAATGTAAAAAAAGGAAGTGTCAAATATGCGAAAAGAAAACAAAGTTCCACAAAATTTTCTCTTTATAGACGTAGATTTATTTAATAATCCTAAATACCATACTTTGAGTAATACTGCTAAGTTAGTTTATTCTTTGTATACCTCTAGATTTAGGATTTCCTTCTACCACTATCTGGAAGAAGATTACACTTATTACGATGCAGAAAAGGGGTTATTTATATATTTTTCTAATGAAGATCTAGCTAAAATTTTAAATGTCTCTACACGTAGTATCACGAACTATAAAAGAGAGTTATTAGAATTTGGACTAATTGAAGTTCAAGATACTAAGAATAACGGACACAGAATATATGTAAAGGATGTGGAAGTAACTCCAACAGATCTTGATAAAGAAGATTTAGTAATGCCTTACTTTGCTACTGACAAGGAAGAATATCCTAGTGAGGTAATTAGTGATACAAATACAATGGAAAATAATTCCGTAATAACGGAAAAAATTTCTAACAACAAAGAGAAAAAAATTCTATTAAGTAACGAAAAATTAAAAATTAAAAATATTACATATGATTCAGGTACGGGATATATTCCTAATAATAATTCAACTCAACCTCAAACTAACTCTTATCTAAGAGATCTATCTGTTGAATCCATTGGAAATAGAATTAAGAATCAAATATCTACTCCTGTTTTCGCAAAAATTAAAATGTTGGCTCAGAATTCTTACGAAAAAATAAAATTCTATGCTGACACTATTTTTAAAGCTAAAAGTCAAGTAATGAGTCGATTATTGAACAACCCTAATTGGCTATATCGCCAAGAATTTCAAGAAGCTACACGCTTTGAAAGTAATCTTTTCCTTGCTGATGGGCTAGAAAAATCGTTATTGAAATTAGCTGAGATTATGTATAAATCTGATAATGAAATCCGTTCTGAAGAGCGTTTGTCCTACGTTTACTTAAGAAATGGTCTAGCAAATTCGACCAAGAAATATTTACTTGATAATTTTGAATTTTCTGATGATGAAAGATATCAGATAACGCAGGCTTTAGCATTTTAGGGAGGTGGATTTTATGTCAAAAAAGGATGTATATGCATACACTCCAACTGTAAATATTGAGAAATATGAGAAATTAGATTCTGAAGAAAGAAAAGATTATTTGTCTCTAGACAAGAGAATGCACAGAATAACTGAAGGCTTTGCTTACGATGTGGGGAAAGTTTTAAAGGATGCTCAAGAGAAGTTTAGAAATCAAGGGCGAAAAGATATATTCTCGTTCACAGATTGGCTCAAATCGTGGGGATTTGCCAAGAGTAGAGCATATCAGTTGATTAATTTTACCGAATATGTTGATAAATTGCAGAATAACACTGAACTAGATGGTCAGAGCATGGTTGAAACATTCAACTCCTTACCGAAGATGATGCAGTATAGCATTATCAAAGATAGGGATCCTGATCATCAGAATCAAGTTGAAAAATTACTGTCTGAGAAAGTGACAGAAACTGAGCAATACAAGAAAGTTCTACAAGACTTCTATAACGCTAAAGATGCATTAGATGTATCACAAGCCAAACAAAAAGAACTGGAAGCTGCAAATCGTGAACTTCAAATAAAAAATATCGCAGTCCAAGAAGAAAATGCAAAAACTCAATCAAAATTGATTGAGAGTCAGCAGAAAATTCATAAACTACAAACAGAAAATTATAAACTACAGAACCAACCTGTAGAACAAATCCAAGTTCCACCTGCTGATTACAGCGAAATAAAGCGCTTAAATAAAAAACTGATCCAAGATTTAGAAAAATCTGAAGAGAAAGAAAAATCTCTGCGAGAAAAGTTAGAGCAAAGTCAAAGTGAGTCTGATAAGGATTTAAGTCATTTAGAAGTTGAGCTTAAAAAGGTTAAACAGGAGAAATTGGAGTTAGAAAAACTATTACAAAGCGATCAAGTTAAACAAAATTTGGAAGACTTTAAAAAAGCAACAGTGATAGTTGCAGAGATAAAAAGGTCTTTGGTAGAAGTTGGAAAAAAATTACGAAAAGATGAGATTAAAGCTTTAACAGCAAAGGACTTAGAAAGCTTGGATTTTGGCGAAATCGTTGTACAAGTCAGTGATCTAATTGACTGTTTAAATGAAATTCAGGAGACAAGAAGAACGATAGAAGGAGAGTATTCAGAGATATAGGGGGATTGAAATATGATTGTCAGTGGTTACTTTCTGATGCAGACAGGGTGTGATGTGATTCAGCGGTTCTGGAAAGTGCCGAGTAAATTTGAGACATTGATAAGTAAGACTAACTTGAGTGAAAAGACTCTGTTGGTAATGGCACCTGACATGGAAGGGTATGTACATGTAGCAATTTTGGCCAATAAGAATATCAGACCTAATTCCTTAAAGCAAAATGCTTTAGTTTTAGGAAATATTCTAAATATTATTCCTACAAAAGAACATACACCTTTAGTTCTGACAGATTATTTACTTGAATTACCATTCGAAGTTATTAATCAAGGAATTGAAACTTTAATTCAACTACATTCTTCGGAGGACGATGGCAATGATGAAAGAAAAGTGGAAATTAATAGAGGAAGCCAAACAAAAATCTGAGATTTTAGATGCAACAATTCATGGTACTTGGTTTGAAGAAGTAGAAGAAAGCCGTAGTGAACACAATAGGAGAAAAAGAAAAGTGATAGTTTTCTACAAAGTATTTGGTATTACTACATTTATTCTGATTTTACTATTGGTAATTTACAACATACAAGTGGGATAGGGGATTGTGATCATGAGTGAAGAAGAAAAGAAAAGATACAGAAATAGAAAAATAGTAACCGTAATTGTAATGGGAATATTAGTGCTAATATTTGGACTTATTGGACTATTGCAACTAAATTCTTTAAAAAGAACTCCAACAAGCGAAAGAAAAGAAGCTATTAATTCTAATATTCCAACGATAGTTATGTTTTATTCAAAAACTTGCCCAGACTGTAAGAAAGTTATTGGAACAGTTAAACTTGCAAGGTTTAAGAGCTATGGTAATCCTACCAGGCAAGATTATGGAGTAGCCTTTGTTGAAGTAAATACACCTGATGATAAAGACCTGGTTAATCAATATCATATAACAAAAACCCCAACATTTATGATCTTTAAAAATGGTCAGCCACAAGCAATTGGAAGTGCAAATGGATTTGACGTATTCCAATATGCAGGAACAGATAAGGAACAAATAAAGAGTTTATATACCAACCTTGTTTTGAAGCAAGGAGGGGATAGTCAATGATTGATGAGATAATCCAAAAGTTTAGGTCATTTAGGAGTAAATGGCAAGAATTTCTAAAAAAACATCATGAATGGTATATGGATCATGCACGTCAACGTAAATTAATTATCTTTGGTGTGTTAGTCACATCAATGATTGGATTACTAATTGGTACAAGATTTGTACCATCAAAAAGTAGATTTCAAGATACACCAATTGGAACAGGTTTATCTTTTGGTAAAAATAACAACGCAACAATTTCGATGGATTCTAGAAAATATAATGCTAATCAGAAATTTATGGTAATTAAATTTACAGTTAAATCAGATGGCAGTCACCCAATTGATCCTAAATATGTAAGCTTTAAAGCAGTAACTTTAGAAGGACAAGATACTAAATACCAAGTTTTACCATTAGCAAATAGCCAATATATTTTACTTTTATCAAATCTTTCAAAAGGATATAAAGCAATTCAAATAAAGGCAATTAATCATCAACCTAGTGTAGATAATTCCACAATGGATACTGAAGCTGCATTAGATGTAACAGATAGTAGTTCTAGTTCTTCTTCTGAAAGCACAAAGAATGATCCTGTTACAAAAGATGGAGTAAATTTTGTTATCAATGAAGACAATAAATTTATTGATAATAAGCTAGTCAAATTATCACAAAAAGATTATGCAGTTCAATCTTTGACTCAATCAATTAAGATCTTGAATAAGAGAATTGATAAGCAATATGCAAATATTGAATCATTCCAAAAACAAATTGTAGCTGATAAAAACGCAATTCAAGCTGCAGAAAAAGATAGACAGTATCAAGTGGATCAATCTGATACAGATAATCAAATAGCATCTGCTAAAGCGGATATTAAATTTCAGGAAAGTTCTATCAAACAGTCTAGAAAGTTGATTAATACGTTGAATGATCAAATAGATCTTTACCGCAAACAAATTATGGATGTGGAATCAGGAAAATATAAGTTCAAAAAGCCAGTTAGTGCAGATAGTTTAAGATGATATCGGAGTGTAAAAATAGTCTAAATAAGGAGCATAGGAATGGTAAATAAATCAAAAATAGTACCAAATGTGTACAAGAAAGCTTTTGAATCTGTAGCATTAAAAGGACAATCTCTAGCTATTAGCTGTGTTGAAGGCGAAATTAGTTATGAAGATGCTTTTATTGAATTGATTGACGACTTAACATCTGTTGAGATGGCCATTGAAACTGTAAAGAAAGAAGAGAAATTTTATGGATAGACTATATCTTTTTATGAACAAAAAAGTGATAGAAGAAAATAAACAATTAGCTGAAGAAAATTATAAATTGAAAAGGCTGATCAGATCATATAGACAAGTAATTGCTGATTTACAAGCAGAAAATATGTCATTAGAAAAAGAGTTATTTGAGGAAGAATTTGAAGATGATGGAACTGAAATTCCTGCAGATCTATGGGAAAAACTCTAAAAAAATTGTTAAAGCGTTAAAAAAGCGTTAAAAAGCGTGCGATTGCGTTAAAAAGCATTAAAATTAAGATTTTTCACACGCTTTTTAGATCAAAAAATTAATTAATAAAGGATAGAAATAAGAAAAGAGGAAAAGACGTGGGAAATAATGAAATAACAATGGTAATAGCAATGGAAAACGAAGAAGATACAGCAACAAGTCTTAACTATGATATACCTGAAAATGTAAATAATAATATTATTAGAATTGCTTTTGCTGATATTAACTCACTTAGAAGAAAGATTACAAATATTAAGTTAGCTAAGGTTGAACGAGAGGGAAAAGATGTAACTAAGTATTTTTCTTTAGAACAAAATGGATTTGCATTCTTGCTAAGTTTTGATAAAAAAATGATACGCAAGACTGTAGAAGATGATGGCATCCAATTTAATGTAACGTTGAGAGAAAAATTATAACTTGTAAAAAGAAAAGGAGTTGGTAAAGTTGATGACATATATTATTGCTATTGAAACAGCTTTAATCCTTTTGATTTTATTTGTAAGCTTATCTTTCACAATACCAAAGCTAGAAAGATTATGGTTTAAATATGAAACTTTTATTATAATTTTTGCTCCTGCAGTTGCATTTATAGGTGTAATGATTTGGATATATTATTGTTCTTTTAATACGAGGTAAGTAATATGCAAAAGCAAAAGATTCTCAACCCTTATGAACTAGATAAAGATACAAAACTAAAAAAGCAAAAGAAGTTTTATTCTAAGAGAAAAGCTATCAAGTATCTTCAAGCAAAATCTACTCATTTTAAAGTTACTAAAAAGCTGTTTAAAGAGTTAGATCAAACTGGAAGATTATTACCAGATAAAAGTAGATTTGGTTTTGGTAAGTACTCTGAATATGAACTTGATCTTTACGCTTATGAAACTCAACCACGATAGATCAAGACAGAAGTTTAAAATAATAGAAGAAGGGGTTTTATGCAATTTTTAGATAAAGTACTGACTACAGTATTAATCGTAACACTTTTGGCAAACGCAGCTACATTACTCATGGGGGTATTTTATTTTTTTAATCTACCGTTATTTGAATTATGGATTGTAGAGAATGTAGTATTGTTTTTTGAAACACTGGCTAAACTAGAAGTTAAATTTAGAATTTTTAATCATGAAGATTATTGTTAATCAAGATGAGATTAATAATATTTTGTACAAAGAAAAAAATAAAAAAATTCACACTAATTTAGTGATATTTTAGCAAGGAGGAATCATATATCGAATGCAAAAACAAAATTCGGAAATAATTAGCGGTATGAAAAAAAGAGTTAGAACAAAGTTTTAAAGGGCTAGATATTTATCATGATGATATTAATCCAACGCAAATTACTTTTGAATGTCAAGATGCTAGTACAAACAATTTGGAAGAATTGAGTAAAGTTATAACTGTGGTTGGTAAGTACTTTGCTATGATTAAGATTTAAAAAATACTAACAAGCAGGCCTTGTATCCACGATATTTTGAGTTGGTCTTACGCTTTGAGAACGTAGCAAGGTATTGCAAAGTTAAGCTGTTCTTTGCATCAATAAACACAAAGATCAAACACTTTTAAAGTCACGTCATAAAAACAGCATAACAGAATCTCCTTTAAGTTTAGTTGTTGTAGTTAGCCCTATATCCACAAGATCTGAGTGGTCACTTGCTTTTGAGAACAAGATAGGGTGTAGGCGAGATATAAGATTGGGCCTTTATATTTTGCCTAGAAGATTTTGGGTGACAATAATTCACCCTTCACACTTTCTTTTAAATACTACAGGTTGCAAGAAAAAATAATATGAAGGGACGTGGGCTACCTTCATTGCATATAATATTATTTTTTGTCTATACCTTGCAGCTAGTCCTACATCCACAAGATTTGAGTGGTCGCTTACTTTGAGGGTAAGGTAGGACATTAACATAATCAATAATCTACTAAGGGAAGTGATTGATATGATTCATGCAGTGTTGTATACAAAGCCAAAATGTGTTCAATGCAAAATGACTAGAAGAAAGATGACAGCTTTAAATTTTCCATATGTCGATAATTACTATGGTGATTGTCATGAAGATAATTCGATTGATGTTGAGAGTTCAGATGAAAAGAAGCGTAACTGGTCGATTGAGAAAATTGAAAAGCTCAAACAAAAATATCACATAAAAAGTTTGCCATTTATAAAAATTGTTGATGATAATAATAAAGTTTTAGATTCATGGGTAGGATTTCGGCCAGATAAAATTTCTGAATGGTGTTCAAAAATAAAATGACATTTAAAAATAAGTGTGTAGTATTTACAGGTTCTCTTCAAAGTATGTTGAGAAAAGATGCAATAGAAAAAATAAATGCTGCTGGAGGTATTGTTAAAAATTACGTTTCAAGAGAAACCGATTATTTAGTAATTGCTCCTAGACAGTTAGATATGTTTGAAGAGGAACGTAAAAGCAAGAAACAAATAGCTGCAGAAAAAATTAATATGAATGGCGGAGAAATAAAAATAATTTCAGAAGAAAAGTTTCTAAGCATGTTGAAATAATCTAATAGATAACGATAAAAGATAAACGAATTTCTCAACAAAGAGAGATTATAAAATTAGGCCGTCACAAATGTGATGGCTATTTTTTTTAAAAAAAACTGTGTGTTCTAAATGTGACACGTAATATAAGCGTGTTACAAGTCGTGTTACAACTGTGTTGTATTAGTTAGTATAGTGTGTTACACACGAGAAAATTTGGGACATGAGAAAATGCCGACACTGTCGGCTCCCACGCACCCGTGGGATAATTTTCACTTATGCTCTTTAGCTTAGTTGTACAGAATGCAGAGCTTCGTTTTACAACTTAGCTAAATGATTTTGTAGTTTTGCTTCTTTCGTTTCGTTTTTCAAAAAAAGAAATAAAAGAAGTCGCCTTTGATTTTGAAAAGGCGAAAATAATGGCGAAACTTTTCTTATAAAAAATAAAATTTTATTGTGAGCTTGTGGAGGTGAATACTATGAAGTATAAAGATGCTCATATAAGATTTGATATTGATTTGTATAAAGAACTTGAGATGGAATCAAAAAAATATAATGAAGGAATAACAGCAGTAGTTAATAGAATAATTTCAGAATATTTTAATAAAAAAAGGTGGAGTAGTAGTAATCCTGAAGTAATAAATGTTTTAACTCGATTGATTGAACATGAGAATAACAATACTCATATTTTAAAAGATGCTTTGGAAGTTTTAGTAGAAAATAATCAATTGAGTAAAGAGAATCAGCAAAAATTGGATATCCTAATTGAAGATAATAATAATATTTTAGGGTACGATGATATTTTGGATAAGTTAAATGATAGTGAAAATTTGTAAGGAGATTTTATCATGGGAAAAAAACATATAACATTTAGAATGAATGAACAGGTAGAAACACAACTTAATGTTTTAGAGCTGATGATTAAAGATAAACCAGAGAGATTTTTGCATGCTCCTGAAAATAGAAGTGCATTAATTAATTTAATGCTAGGCGATTATGCTAACTTTTTGATTACTAATTTTAAAAAAGGAAAAAACTATGATGCGTTAAAAAAACAATTAACAGATTTGAATACTAGAAAACCAATCAATAAAAATGAAAGATTGATTCAGGCTAACTTTGATAAGTTAAGTGCGATATTGTATCTATTAATATCAACTAACCAATCTCTGCAACGACTTGATATGAATGATTGGAGAAATATTCAATCAATGTACAAGCAGGGTACAGTGGAGCATGAGATTTACAACAAATTAAAAGATATGGTCGAAGAAGACAAAATCAGAGCGGTTAAAAATGCTAAGCAAGCTGGAAGGAGGATAAAAGAATGAGAGTTAGAAATAGTTCAGAGTTTTACAGTTTGTTACACGCACTAGAAAATTTAGATCCTGAATGGTTTGTTCACGTCGGTGAAGAGAGCAGACCTAATATTTATTTAGACGATGGCAATTATAAAATTCCTGTTGAGAAAATTTTATTAGAAAGACAATTATTAGCAAAGCTTAGAAATGTTTTAGGTATGAATTCTAGAAGCTGGCGAACCGCAGAGAAGAAAGATGAGATTAGATTATACGTCACATTCTATCGGAATTTTGGTTTGACCTATGCACAAGTTGCTGATATTTTAAAAATTCCTGCAAGCACATTACGACATGATTTTCCAGAATTAAAATATAACGAAACTATTAGTAAGGACTTCAAATTATCAACTGATGCTTTTGGAAATCAATTGAAGGCTAATGAAATTTGATGAGGGACAATACAAATGACAGAAACACCAGATATAATTTATACTCAACAATTTGTAGCAGCAAATGTTCAATATCTAGATTACAGTGAGCGTGAAGAAGCAGTAGATCTTTTGAATGATTTTGATTTAGAAACAGGAGAGTCTAATATTCAACATGACGTTGATGAAAATTTAGCAGGGTATTTAGGTTACACAGATCGAAAAGCAGCAACAAAATTAGAAGATGGTCTGACAGGAGTATATCCAACTTTTACACAGGACTCTTTGAATTTGACACACAAACAGCATCACGAATTAGCTGATAAAATCAGAGAGGCACAGAAAAATAAATCCATGTTGTGGCAAGGGGTAGTGTCATTTAATCCAGATTTTTTAGAGAGGGCAAAGCTATATAATCCCGAAACTGGAGTAGTAAATCAACGAGCAATCAAAAGAGCAGTTCAAAAAGCAATCCCTGAGATGCTAAAACAAGAAGAATTAAATGTACCAGAAACATTTTGGTGGGCAGATGTGCATTTGAATACAAATCACGTTCATGTTCATATAGGCATTTCTCAAACTAAAAATACTAGACCATTAAAATTTGGAGAACCTAAAGGAACATTTCAAACGAAGTCACTGAAAAAAATCAAAAGTGTAGTTCATAGAGAAGTTGAGGATAAGATAAGTCGAGAACATGATATTAATTTAGAGAAGAAAATTGATGAACTAAAGAAAGATGTTGTTGATCAGTTAAAAGAAAATTTACAACAACGGCAGCAACAAAAAATGCTAGAACAAATTTGGTATGCACTACCTAAGTATAAAGATAAAAGACGCTGGAGAGCTAGTAACAATAGTTATGATTTTAGAGAAGCTAAGTTACTAACTGGCAAATTAGTTGATAATCTTTTAAAAACAGATTTAAATCAAGATTATGAAGAATATCTCTTAGCAATCAAGCAAAAGGATTCTGATAATAGAGAAAAGTACGGCCAAAATATTTCAGATTCTATTCCTAAAAAGCAAAAGGATTTGCATGATTATCTAATGAATAGAGTATTTGATGAACTCAGAAAAGTAGATGCTGTTTCTACTAAAAGTAATTTTAGTGAACGTGTTAAATGGTTAGGAATTGAAGGAAATAATGAATTAATAGAAGTACTATCTAAACAGTTAAAGAATACAAAATCGGATATTAAGGCTAAAAAATTAAAGAAAGAAATTGGAATTAGAAAATATTATGTAGGTATTCTGATAAAAGAAAACAAGAATAAAAATTATTTGGATCAAATATCTGAATTAAAAGAAAAAGGTTTGAAGAATAATGTTCAAGACTATTTGATTAATGACCTTCAAGAAAAGTATCGCTTAGGTGTATTACAATTAATTCCTAGAAATAAAAGAAACAATGACAATAAAAAAGAATATCAAAAACTAGTAAATAAGCATGCTGATGTCAGTCAATTAAGTGTAAAGAAAATAAATGAAGAGATAGTTGCTCAAAAAAATCAATATCTAGATGAGTGGCTAAAGGTAGTTAAAAATACAAAGGATCCAAATGTACAGATCTATTTAAAAAATCAAGGACTAGAGAATGTTAATTTGTCTGAATATGTTGACCTTCAAAAAAGAATTATGCAAGCTAAACTAGCAATAAAAGATAATAATAAGAAGTATGCGGACAATATTAGTTTGAGAAATCAGAGAAACGGCAAATTGTTTGAACAATTAAAAAAAGACTATGAGGATTTAAAAAATATAAATTCAAAAATAGATTTAGATCAAACACAGATAAGATTAAATCAAGCAAATAATAGTAAGAATGTAAGTAGACAGAAAAATAAGTCTAAATCTTTGGCCAAAAAAGAAAACACAGAAAGAAAGCCTAAGAATAGTGTTTCTCCTAGATTACTTAGCAAATTATCTTCTGCCTTAACTAGCGTAAAAAAAGAAGGTCAGGAAAGAATTAATGCTTTGAGAAGAAACCTAGACAAAGAAGATGACTTTGAAAAACAAGATAGAATTGATGAGATTGAAACTGAAACAGGACGTTCGATGGAAAGATAGTAGGATAAAGTTGAATTAAGTGTGCTAGATAGTAAGTTAAATAGATAGTTTATATGAGTAGTTCATGTAAAAATGGATTTTTCTGTTACTAGATGTAGGGACGATAACTAAAGAGTGTCAATATATCGTACTTGACAGTCTATGCTATAATTTTATTGAAAGGAGCTGTTGACAATGGAAAGATTTGAATTACAAAACCCGTTTGCTGTAGCTAATTTTATAATTAAGATTGCTATGGAAAAAGATAATCCTGTAACAAATTTAAAACTTCAAAAAATTATGTTTTTCTTGCAAGGATATAGTTTATCTAAATATGAAGCTCCTTTGATAAATGGAAATTTTTCCAAGTGGAGATATGGACCGGTCGAAGAAGATGTATACCGAAATTTTAAAAATAATGGAGCAATTCCAATAACTTACGAATACAAAGTAGCAAATATTAAAGATGGGATTATACATGTTCATACAGTAAAAATGGATAATAATATCTTGAATAGTAATGTTGTAAATGATTTTAAAAAAATTGTGGGGAGATTAGTTGCTATAGAGCCATGGAAATTGGTGGAAATGACACACTCACATTCTAGTTGGAAAGATTATGTAGATGAAATTAATGTGCATAAAGCAAAAGATTATACAGATGAAGAAATTAAAGAGTGCTTTATTGATAATAAAAAATTGATAATTGGTGAATATGATGGATAACGAAATTTCAATAGATCTCTTTATAGATATTTTTATCGGCTATACCAAAAATAAAGATAATGGAGCTTTAGGTTTATATGAAAGCATAAAGGAAAATCTAATGACTCTCAGTACGCTAAGTAATCTCTGTAAAGAATATTCGGATATAAGTAAATACATTTATAACTTATCAGAAGAAGATTTCAAACTGTTAAAAAATTTTTTTGACATTGGAGATGAAAAGAAAGGTAGTTATAATGGTATTTTGGAAGATTTAAAGGAACTATCAGTTGATCAAAAAGATAATCTGAAACGTTTTGAGAGACATGTAAAGCTTAGCTGCCACCAAAGGGACTACATCGTTAATAACTTTACAAAAGTATCAGATGAGCTTAAAAATGTTAAAGGTGAAATAAAAGATACTGAAAATAAAGTTGGAAATCTCACAAGTAATGTAAGCAAAGCTAGTGATGAGATGGGAAAAAATAGGAAAGATTTCGATAAAATTACAGAAAAAGTAAAACAAGCTAAAAGTAAAGTTAACGGTATTTACTCTGAATTTGTTGGTATCCTAGGTGTATTTACAGCTTTGTCATTTGCTTTAATGGGTTCAGTACAAGTATTTGGTAATATATTAAAGAACATAAATACTCCAAATGTAGGTAATATAGGTTATGTGTTAGTAGTTGGTGGAGTATATTTATTACTCATTTATTTGGTAATAATGACTTTATTTATCGGAATGAAAAAAGTATTCAAGGAAGGTTCAGAGTATCAATTTAATCGAGCCTTTACATGGCGGATTATAGGAACTTCTGCTGTATTAGTATTATCAGGGCTTGGATTAATTGTAATTCATGAATTTTGTTTGACGTAATAAAAAAAATATTGTTATACAATAAACATAGATTTATATGCATCTCATGTGTAATGTATGAGGTGTTTTTTTATTCTACTTTATTTGTATAACATGTTATACTTATATAAATAAGTAAGGGAGGTATATACAATGGAAACAGTTAAAGCTAGAAAACAAGGGAATGCAGTTGCTATAACAATTGCTAAGAAGTTTAATGTTAATCCAGGAGAAACTTACTTAATTTCTAAACAAGAAAATGGGACTATCATTCTAGTACCTAAAGTACCAGACATTTTTGAAAATGTTGAACCTAATGAATATTTTGATGCAGATACTGATAATTTAGTTAGAGATGTTCAGTTGAGAGGAGCTGAACTTAGTGATTAAAATTAAACAGGGAGATATCGTCACCATTGATTTTGATCCATCAAAGGGATCTGAAATTAAGAAAAGACGTCCAGCACTTGTTATTAGTAGAGATGCTTATAATTTGGCAACTCCATTTATCATTGTTTGTCCTATTACTTCTACAGATAATAAAAGACCATATTTAATACCGCTGGTTGAGCCAGTGGAAGATGGAACACTAGATAAAAATAGTCAAGTCAACACAACTCAAATATTTACTTTTGATAAGACGGAAAAAGGCGAAAGAGATGTAAAAGTCATAGGACATCTGAATGTAGCTGAGTTTTTACTTATCAGCCAATATATCGAACACAATTTCAGATAATAATAATTTTTTAACTAGGCAGGTGAAAATAATGTTCGAAGATAAGTATAGCTTTACTCAAGATCAAAATAGAAGGTTTGCTAAGATGAATCTAACGAGACTAGTATTTACTAACTCAAGATTTGAAGGGGTGAATACTACACTACCTCAGACGCAAACAATCATTGATGGTTTAGGAGTTGATGGTGTGCCTATTGATGATATTAATGTAATTGTTCAATTAAAAAGAGCATGGCAATACATAATTAATGAAGATAGGCCAGTGTCATTAAGAGTAATGAAAAATATCAATAGTGTAGTTGCTAAAATGGATTCTTTGGCTCCAGGAGAACTCAGAAATGGTAGTGGCTTTGTTGCAATGTTAAGAGGAGACTTTGTACCACCTGATGTGGACGAACAGGCAGAAGAAAAGTACTTGCAGGAATTACTAGAAAATAAGGATAAATCTGCTACGGAAAAATCAATTGAGTTAATGTATCATTTAATGAGAAATCAAATCTTTTGGGACGGAAACAAAAGAACTGCAACATTAATTGCCAATAAATATATGATTGATAATGGAGCTGGATTAATTAATATTCCTTTAGACTACTGGGACGAATGGAATAAGTTAATTTCTGACTATTACTACGACAATGATATGAGTAAAATTAAAGAATGGACTTATAAGATTGGGATTCAAGGAATAGATAGCTATAGAAATATTTCTCAAGATAGAGAAAATTTTGTGAATTTAACTAAGCGTAAATCTAAAGAAAGATAAAGGATAAGATTTTAATCTTAATGTTAATTACTCACTTATAATTGGAAGGAAGAAAAGTATGATACACAGCACAACACAACACAACACAACACAACACAACACAACACAACACAACACAACCTGATTATGTAAATAGTCAAGGTTTATTTGTCAAGCTTTTTTTGCATAGTTTACTATCTTTTTTAGGTAGTAGACTATTTTTTGTGTCATCACGAAAGGTGGTGGCATAATGCAACGTGTCAATATGATTAATACTATCGGTAGAGAGTACTTACGGTCTAATCTAGAGTCAGCTGATGAATGGAGCTATGCAAGATATGTGGGAGGAAAGAATCAATTACTAAAGATATTAGGTAAAGAAAAAATGCCTGAACCTTTTAACTTTAAATTAGATATAAGATTTACTGATAGTGACGAACCAAGCAAAAGCAACTATTCTGTTTTAATAGAAACCAAGCATATAGCAACAGAAAGTGATGTTAAGCAACTGAAAGCTTATGTAGATGAGGAACATGCCATATTTCCAAAGCATAAAGTAATTGCAATATTAGCTAATATTGATAACAATGAAATACGTGTTTGGAAAGACACTGTAGATGATGTAGGTTTTCTCAAAGATGAAAAAAAACTTGAAAATTTTGAATATTATAAAAATCTATTTGCATTAAAAAAGCAAAATGACAGAGAAACTGTTATGAGAAATACCTATGCTCTTAATGAAATGTTGTTAAAGCTTAATATAGAGGAAAAAAATAGAAGTCAATTTGTAGGGACGTGTTTGCTCTTTATAAAAGATAAAATTTCTGATTTCTCTAAGGATAATTATATAAACCAAGATGTTGTTAATGAATTTAAAAAATATATTGAAAAACTAAAACCCATAGAAATTCGTGCTGGTATCGAAGGTACTTTAGATGGATTACTTAATAATTCAAAAAACAAAGAAAAAAAGGTTGAACTACTAAAAAAGAAAGTACTAGAAGAACAACATGTAAAAGAATTAACATCAGTTCAATGGAGTAGCATTTTAGGTACTATTTCTGGGGATATATATCGTTATATCGATATAAACTCGTCAGAAGGTCAAGATATTCTTAATCTTTTTTTTATAACTTTTAATAAATATGCTGGTAAAAGCGACAAAAACCAAGCCTTTACTCCAGACCATATAACTGATTTTATGGTAAAACTAACAGAGGTTAATAAAGATTCAGTAGTATTAGATGCAACTTGTGGTTCAGGTTCTTTTTTAGTGCAAGCTATGGTTAAGGAATTCACTGATGCCAAAAGATTAAACTCTAGTGAAGAAATTAAGAAGAGTATCAAAGAAATTAAAGATAATCATATATATGGGATTGAAAAGGAAGAAATTGCATATGGACTCGCCACAACAAATATGTTGATTCATGGAGATGGAAATTCTAATATTGAATTAGGTAACTGCTTTGATGAAGATATGCGACAATTCATCAAAGACGCTAAGCCATCTGTGATATTGATGAATCCACCGTATAATGCTATACCTAATACAATTCCTGACATATATAAAGATAAGTGGAGTGAGACTTCAAAAAAAGGTAAAACTGACCCAACAAAAGGGTTAGTGTTTGTAAAATATATTTCAGATATTGCTAAAAGTGAAAAATGGACTAATACTAAATTGGCTGTGCTTCTTCCTTTACAAACTGCAATAGGGACAAAGAACTCACCAATTCCTACTTTAAAGAATGATATTCTTAAAGATTCCACTTTGGAAGCCGTATTCACTTTGCATAAAGATACGTTTTATCCTGGAGCAAATGTTCAACCGTGTTGCATGGTTTTTACCTTAAATAAACCTCACTTTATTAATGAAAAACCTAGAAAAAAAACTTTTTTTGGATATTGTAGAGAAGATGGATTTAGAAAAAAAAGAAACGCTGGGCGAATAGAACAATTTGAAAATGGTACAAGTTTATGGGAAAAATATGAAGAAGAGTGGCTTAAACTCTACAATAATAAAGAAACTGTGACAGGTAAATCTGTTCTAGAATATGTAGATGGTGATAAAGAATGGCTAGCCGAAGCTTATATGGATACAAGTTATGCTGATTTAGAGCCATCTTCTTTTGAAAAAAATATAAAAGAACTTCTATCTTTCAATGTTAAATATAATACTTTTGATTTTTCAAAAAAAACGAAAAAAATTGAGACTCCTGTTTTAAATCCTAGTACTTGGAAAAAATTTAAAATATGTAATCTTTTTGATCTTGAATCAGCCAATGGTACCACAACTGACTCTCTTGTAGAAGGAGGAGATACCGTATATATAGCTGCAAAGAAAGAAAATAATGGGGTTAAAATGCTTGTAGAAAGAGATGAAGAATTTATTACAAAAGGTAATTGCATTGTATTCATTACTCTAGGGGAAGGTAGTGCAGGATATTCTTTATATCAGCCTACCGATTTTATAGGAATGAGTGGTAAAATCCTAGTAGGACGCTTAAAAAACTTTGAGCTTAATAAGTATATCGGAGTATTTCTTGTTACTGTTCTGGATAAAGAACGTTTTAGATATTCGTTTGGTAGAAGTTGGGCGGGGGATAGACTTAGAAATACCGAAATCATGCTTCCTATCTTAACAGACAAGGATGGGAAACCTATTATTGATTCGTTGAATGGAGATTCTAATAATGGGTATGTTCCTGATTGGCAATTTATGGAAGATTATATTAAATCACTACCAAATGGTGACTTGATATAATGAATTAGTATATTTTAGATGAAAAAGGAACTTAGTCAATTTTGAGGTGACCCCCAAAAGTTAGACTTTTTTACGAGACGACTCCGGTCGTCTCGTTTTCATTATGCAGCTAAAAGATGGAGCCTATATTGAACAGGACTCATCCATCCTAACTTTTCTTTTATTCGTTGTTCATTATAATACTTTATAAATCGTTCTATTTCCATTTTTAATTCCTCATAGCTATAGTAAATAACGCCATAGTATATCTCTTGCTTAAGCAGACCGAAGAAATTCTCCATTACGGAATTATCTAGACAGTTGCCCTTTCGAGACATGCTTTGAAATATTCGTTCTTCTTTTAGCCTGTGAGAGTACGCCTTCATCTGGTATGCCCAACCCTGGTCAGAATGGAATGTTCGTCTATAAGGGCAGTCTGAAGTGATTTCAATGGCTTTATCCAAGGCATTCATTACATTCTTTGCTGAAGGTTTCTTATCGATGCTGTAACTTAGTATTTCTCCATTACACATATCCATAAATGGATCTAAATACAGCTTATGCATTGTCATATGTCCTTTGACATCAACTTCATAATACTTAAATTCAGTCGTATCCGTTGTGATTTTTTGATGGGGTATGTGCGTATTAAAGCGTCTGCGAATTCTGTTGGGTGCAATGGTACCAATCTTGCCCTTATAGGAACTATATTTCCTACTTTTGCGTGTGTAGGATGTCACCTGCAAGCCAAGTTTTTGAACTATTCGCTGAACCTTCTTTTTGTTGATGAGATATCCCTGATTATGAAGCTCTCCATGTATTCTACGATATCCGTAATCCTTATTATTCTTACGGATTTCTTGAATTTTTTCTTCAAGTTCTTTGTCAGGATTTTCTCTATCAAATCGTTTTTGCCAATACATATATGTTGCTTTAGGCATGCCTGTATAAGAGAGAAGGTCTTTTAGTTTGAATTCTCGTCGGAGACTGTTGATGACGAGTGCCTTTCTCTCATTTTTTCCTCGTCCTCTAAACGCAGCCTCCTCAGTTCTTTTAAAAAGGCATTCTCAATTCTCAATTTAAGAAGTTCCTCTTCTAGCTCTTTTACATGTTCTGCACTTGTATCAACAGAAGATTCTTCAACTGGTTTGTTTTGTGTATTGCCATTAGTTGTATTCAATGTTTTCTTTCGTCCCTTCTTGCGTGGTCTTAGGGCATCAGGACCAGCTGCACGAAAGCGACTCACCCAATTTGTGATCATACTTGGATTAGTAATTCCTTCTTGCAGAGCTAAATCTTGATATGAGATTTCACTTGATAAATATAACTCTACTATAGAAAGCTTCTTTTCAAAAGAATAAAAATCTTTTTTTCTAGAACGTTTTAATCCTTCATCACCAAATGCATTGTAATTATCCACCCATAGTTTAACTTTATTATCAGATGGAATGCCGAACTTATTTGCAAGATAAGTATAACCACCTTCGCCATTAAGATAAGCATTTACAACTTGCTTTTTAAACTCAAAAGAATATTTGGACATAAAAATACCGACCTCCAATTGTTAGATTTTATGGTCTAACTTTTGGGGGTCGGTACATTTAGATTAAGTTCCTTTTTTGATGCATAAAATTAATATTTGTTTGCAAAATATCCATCCAAATATCCCCAGAATCTTTCACGATCTTTACTTGAGATGGGAATATCATGATAAGTTGTTGCTAGCATGATCATTCTAGCTAAATCTGTTTCTATTGGAGTAGTGTATTTACGTTGTTCAGTAATTTTTGAAACACCAATCAAATCGGTGATAGGTACTTTAAAGAAGTCAGAGAGCTTTATTAGCTCATTAATTGATAGTCTACGTGTGCCATTTTCCAACTTTATGATAGCATCACGACCAATTCCAAGCTCATGTGCTAATGTAATTTGGTTGACTTTGTACTTTTTTCGGAGAGAGATAATGTTGTCTTTTAGCACTTTATCAGTTTTAGTTAATTCCATCTGTCTTTCAACTCCTTTATATATCAGGCTTTATTTTAATTCTACTAACTTGTTACAGAAAAATCAAATTTTGCGCTAAAAGTCAACATATTGGTTAAAAGTAAAATTCTTCTAACACGTTAAAGAAAAAATAAAAAATGTTGAAAAAGTCAACATAATAACAGTTGACAAAAGATAAAAACAGTTGTACACTAAGCTTGTAAAGTTAAGAAATTTTTAAAGTATGTTTTATGTTTGTTTTGATAAGGGTTTTATTAAAAGGAGGAAATCTCTTATGAAAAAGAAAGTTTTAACTACAACAATTGCAACTGGATTAATGGCAGCAGGTGTTCTAACAACACAGAATCCTGCAAGCGCAAAGGCGGACACAGTTCCAACAGGGGATAATGCCACTTCTACTAATGAAGTAGCTACTCAAAAAAGTGATGCTAAAACTATTGCTCAAGATAATGTAAACACAGCTCAAACTAATTTAGATAAAGCTAAAGCGGATACACAAAATGCAAGTGATAGTTTACAACAAGCTAAAGTAAATGAAACAACAGCTCAAAAAGCAGTAGACGAACAAACAGGTAAAGTCTCTGATGCTCAAAATAACGTTGATAAAGCACAAGCTGATGTAACAACAGCTCAAAATGGATTAACAGCAGCACAAGAAAATGCCAAAAACGCAACAGAGGCAAATATTCAAGCTGCTAAGGATAATGTAGCAACACAAGAGCAAAATGTAGCAACAGCTCAAGATCAAGCAAGGCAAGCTAATGATGCTGTTACTGAACAAGCAAATAAAGTTGCTGATGCTCAAAAAGCAGTAAATGATGCACAGAACAATACTTCTGCAGCACAAGCTGATGTAACAACAGCTCAAAAGACAGTTGATGATGCAAAAGCAGCTATGGATCCAGCTAATGTACAAGCTACTGTTGATGCAGCTAATAAAGCTGAAGCTCAAGTAAATCAAGATAAGCAGAATGTAGCAACAGCACAAAATAATTTAGATAATGCAAAAGCGGCTGATGCAACACGTCAAACAAATATTGATAATGCTCAAAAAGCGGTAAATACAGCACAAGCTAATGTTGATTTCTCTACAAAACAAGCTCAAGAGATGAAAGATCAATTCAACAAGTATCAAGGAATCAAAGATGCAGCCCAAAAAGAAGTTGATGGTCTAAATGATAAGTTATCTAATGTAAATACTATTACAATTAGTGACGTTGAAGCTTATAAAAAAGCTTTTAACGATTGGTATACAGGTAGTAAACGTGGAGAAAATTGGACTGAAGAAGATAAGAATTTCTTAAATGATTTTATGAATTCAAATACATATAAAGGCAATGCAGCTGATAAAAATATAACAGTAGATATAAATCACTTAACAGCTGATCAAATAAAAGAATTGTCTTTATTCTCAGCTGATTTGTTAAATCAAGTAAGAAATCAGTTAGGACTTCCAAAAGTTATTGTTACAGAAGGATCCTTGAAATTAGCTAAAGATGTTACAGACAACTATGTCAGTGATAATTGGGATAAATTCGATCACGATGTAGATGGAATATCTCGTGCTGCTGCAGAAAATGGATTATTATCTGGTGGAAACTTCTATGAAGATGCTATATTCTCTTCAGATTTTTCTGAAGCATCAACAATGGACGATCTAAAGAGTATCCTTTACACAGGAATTGTTACTATGATTGGTGGTTCTGGCGACGAAATGTTACATGCTGCAGGATTATTAGGTGTTGATTTTGGTGATGATATTAGTACTGGTAAAGAACAATATTTCTCAGCTGGCACAAGCATGTTCCCAATTAAAGAAGATCAAATGTGGATTACGAAAATGGGACATTTCTTCAACGTTAGCAAGGATTATATTAGAGATTCTGCTAAATTCTCAACAATTGAAGTTCCTGGTACTTCAACCGAAGATTTAGTAACTCAATTAAATACAGCAAAGGCTAAATTAGCTAGTGCAACTGATGCTTTGAATAAAGCTAAAGATGCTGATACACAAGCACAACAAATTTTAGCTAAGAATAAAGTGGAATTAACAACTGCTCAAGATAATTTAACAAAAGCTCAAAATGTGCCAGTTCAAACAGAAATAGCGCAAAAGGCTTTAACGGATGTACAAAATAAATTAGCTGCAGATACTAAGATTAATGAAGATGCACAAGCTAAAAAAGAAGCTGCATTAGGTGATGAAGCTGCTAAACAAAAAGTTTTAGATCAAGCAAATGCAAACTTAGCAACAGCTCAAAAAGCTCTAACAGATGCTCAAGCTAAACAAAAAGCAGCTGAAAATAATCTCTCAGCTGAAAAAGCTAAATTAGCAAGTTTGCAACAAGTAGCTAATGAAAAGACACAAGATGTTAAGGCTGCACAAGTGGCATTAGACGATGCTAAGAATAAACTAGCAACATTAGAAAAGGCACCATTGCTCGTAAAGGCAGCTGAAGATAAGTTAGCAGCAGCTCAAAAAGCATTAGATCCAGTAGAAAATGTATTAGTTTCTGAGAAAGCTAAGTTATCAGCATTGAAACAAGATTTAGCAGATGCACAAGCTGATGTAACAACAGCTCAAAAGAATTATGATGAAAAGCTAGCAATTCAAACTAAAGCACAAACAGATCTAGATAATGCCAAGAAAGTTCTACAAGCAATTTATGATCGTGAAGCTCTAGAAGCACAAATTGCAGCTCAAGAAAAAGCAAGAGAAGAAGCTGAGAAGAAAGCTGCAGAAGAAAAAGCACAAGCTGAAAAGAATGGTTATCATGTAGATGGTAACAAAGTAGTTGATGAAAATGGTAACCAAGTATCAAATTGGACTGTTAAAAATGGTCAAATTATTGATAACAAGGGTAAAGTAGTATCTGGACTAACTATTAATAAAGCTGGTGCTGTAGTAAACAAGACTGGTCAACAAATTAATTCTAAGGACGTGGTAGATAACCTACAAGCTAATAAACGTACTCAAGCTCCAGTTGTTCAATCTAAGGTAGCAGGTAAGACATATGTAAGCACAGTAGTGGTTCCTGAAAAAGCTAAAGCAAATGCATTACCACAAACTGGTGAGAAAGAAAGTAAGACAACTCTTGTAGGCGCAATTCTAGTTGGATTGGGTAGCTTAGTTGGATTATTCGGATTAGGTCGTAAAAAAGAATATTAATAAATAGGAGGGGACAATATGGAAAAAGCATGGAATATCGTAAAGATGATTTTTGCTAGTGTAGATCGTGGATACTTAATTAGAAGTTATATTCTAGGCTTTCTGTACATGGCAATTGTAGTTGCTCCACATACTTTTATGTATTGGCATAGAGATACAACTTGGATTACGCTATTGCTTTTTCCATTTGCCAAATTAGTTTGGGACGGAGTAATGAATACATTAATTGGAAATAACGTATTTATTTTTCCAATATGGATTATATACCTATGGAAATTTACAAAATACTATATCTTGATTAAGTGTATCTGGTTTATTTGCCCTCTTGGTATAGCTTATCTTCTATTTATTAATTGTGAGTATATTAAACAAATGTAAATAAAGCCCTGGACTTTTATAGGTCTGGGGTTTTGTTATATAATTCAAGAAATAGCAAAGTAAAAAGAATGAAAGGAGTGGACTTAGTACATGAATATAAGAAGTTATATAGATTTATTAATAACTGGTAAAAAGAGAAGAGATTCTTTTAATTTAGAGGCATAAAAACAAGCTGAATTTGAAAAACAACAGTTTGAAATGTTAAATAAAAAGGAAAGATAAATAAATCCCATATCTTAAAAAGATACAGGATATGATATCATTATAATGTTTTTAGATACTTTAATATCTTTCGATTGTCTTTAGTTTCAAGTTCTTGTATGATATGAAGATAGGTTTCTTGGGTGGTTGTAACATTAGCATGACCTAAACGTTGTGACACACTTAGAACTGATACACCTTGAAATAGTAGCAATGATGCATGCGTATGCCTTAATCCATGAATGGAAATCGTAGGAATATTGGCATGCTTACATAGTGTTTCCAATCTGCTATTTACAGTAGAATTGAATATTTTTTGACCCTGGCTGACAAAGATAGGTTGGTTAGGGTCTTTTCTTTTATTTAATTTTCTAAAAGCTTTTAAAGTATTGTCATCAACAAACACTTTGCGATTAGAACTTTTATTTTTAGTAGGCTGAAAACCATAATCTTTAAATTTGTAGTTCCAAGATTTATTAACAATAATTTGCTTATTTTTATAATCAAAGTCAGAAGGGGTTAGGGCTAGGGCTTCAGCAAATCTTAAACCAGTTTTGCTAACTAAGTAGATAAACCAGTCCCAGTTTATTTCAGACGATAAATTCAATTCATGGACTAAAGCTTCTAATTCATTTTTGTTTAAGAATTTCTTCTTTTTCTTTCTTTTTTGAATTCCTTTGATAATTGCCTTTCTAGTGGGATCAACTTTAATTAATCCATCCTCATAAGCGTCTGTAAGACTAGCTTTTAAGTGATGATGAAAGTCTAGCGTAGTTTCTCGTTCATGTGTTTCTGCAAATTTATTTAAAAGTGTTTGATAACTTTTTCGATCAATTTGATTCATATGTAGATCGGGGCATAGTCGTCTAACATGCTTGTATGCTAATTCATATTTAATTAAAGTTGCATGTCGAACTGCACCTTTCTTATATAAATCAATCCAATTTCTGTAGTATTTGTAAAACAATTTTGTACTTGTTCTCGTAGCCATAGTGCATTCTCCTTTAGTAATAACTAATAAAACAACATATAATAAATTATCATTAATCAAGATAAAATAGAATAGATATAGCGTAAAAAATAATTTCCTCTGCAGCCTTAATAGTTGATATTAATGGAACTTTGAGACTTTCACGTTCACCCCAAAGCAACGTTTGTATGATGATAGTGGATTGTTGGTGGTGTTGGTGGTGTACTTTTAATAGGTAATGGAATTCCACCTAAATTCTGATGATAGAAGCCCATAAATCCTGAACCATCAGGAGCGCCATTTCCCCAAGCTGGGTCAGCAGCACTGAATACATATGAAACAGTGCTTGAGTTAGGTACTAAGAACCATGATTGATACTGTGTATTCTTGCCCTCAGAGAAGTCATCAACACCATTTGTATTAATAGATCCAAGATAACCATCTCCACTATAGTCTTTATTTTCAGAACCACGTAATGCGCTAACAGCGTTATAGACAGCAACTGATTGTTTCGCATCAACGTCACCTACACCAATTAGACTAGTTATATTAATTGGTGTATTAGTGCCATGTTCTAAAAATGTAAGTCCATATTTAACAGCACCAATTCCAGCTACATCAGAACCGATATACTTTTCTCCAACCATAGTCATTGGAGGTAGACCATATCTTCCACTGTAATCTAACCCTAATCCTTGTACAGTAACTTTAAGATCAACACTTTTACCTGATTTAGTATCGGTAAAGGCATTATTATATTTCCAAGTTGTTCCTTGTTCCAGCTTATATAGGCTACCATAAGCTTTAGATGCAATGTAACCCTTTAATCCTGGATCTACCTTAGGATTAGATAGAATTGAGTTTAATTCATTTTGGCTAAAACTTTGTAAAGTTCCTTTATCAAAAGTCATATTACTTCCAGCACTAACATAGGAAACATTAGGCAGATTTTGTCCTAAGAAATCCAATACTTGTTGAACAGACCAACCTGTTTTAGTTGCTGCTGCTTTTATAAATTGTTGGTTATCATTTTCCCATTTAGCATAATAATTTTTGTATTGTTGTATCTGATAAAAAATTCACTAATAAATATAGTTAGAATTTTAATAATCATAGAGTAAATTCTTTATAATTAAGTAAAATTATTGATATTAATTGTAATGAAATAACGTTCAGATACAACAATACAAATCTGATTTACAAAATTATCTGAATAAAATCAATAATAACTCTAGTGTAGTTTCATCTAATGAAATTATTCAGAATTTGACTTTAGCTAACGAATGGGATGCCAAAGTTAGTTATCAAGTAACTGGAAATAATATCAAACAAAGTTCGCAAACGCTAAAAACTGGAGATACAGCTTATGGACATGGAATTAGCATTCCACAAGGAAAACAGATTACATTAACTAATTTCATTAGTGATCATCCACAAACATTTAAAGTCATAGCTACATTTACAGGATTAAAAAATTCTAGTTATCAAAGTAGAAAAATAACTAAACTTGTAGAAGTCTATACAATTACTCCTAATACATCATCAAGAGAAAATGCATTAGGAATTTACTCAGATCCTACAAATGGCTTTGAAGAAACAAATTCAAAGGTTAATGTATCTTATGAGTTTTATTATGAAGATGGAACTCCTGTAAATTTTAAAAAAGGTACTGCTTACTTAGCTCTAGGCTCCTTAAATAATTATCAAAATGGGCAGGATCATTATGAATATGCCAAAGTGATCTCTGGTGGTAAAGCGCTAGGACTAGCGGGGTCTTCCGTATCAGTCCACAACGGAAATACATTATATTCGACATACCCTAATACAGCTAGAGAAAGTGAATATGGTGCAGACAGTCATTATGATGTTGTTCATGCTAAATTAGTTACAACATTACCAAACCCTAAAGCTTTAGCTACACCATTAACTAAAGTTCAACTAGACGATGATTACACATCATATGCTAAAATGGTTGACTACGTAGGAGCTAGAGTGCTTGAAAATGGTACTGATGTAACAAGCCAATACAACATTGTTAATGCTAACGGTCATGTTACAGCTACAAGAAAAGATCCAAGCAAAGCTCCAAACGGTAATGCTGAATTAAGAGTTGATTTTAAAATCCATGCTGACGTTCCTTCTGGTACTAAGTTGTTTAACTCTGGTTCTGTAACTTTGAATACAGAAACAATTCCGACACCTACACCTAGCGTTGAAACATATCGTCAAGATACTGACAAGCACTGGGTAGAAGGTAGTCAAGTAGTTGATGGTAAGACTTATATTGATGGCGATAACGTTAGCGCACAAGTAAGCATGACCTTGCCTGAGCCAAGCAAGTTAGCTGAAAAATTAAAACGTGTAGTTGTTACTGACAACTTCTCCAAGTTCGCTGACAAGGTAGATTACAAGTCTGCTAAAGTCTTAGAAAATAGTAAAGACGTAACAGCTCAATACGATATTAAGGTAGTTAACGGCAAAGTTATTGCAACTCGTAAGGACGCTTCTACAACACCTGCTGGTAAGGTTGTCTTACAAGCATTCTGGAAAGTTCATAACGACATTGAAAGTAACACTCAACTTGTTAACTCAGGTTCAGGTCAAATCAATGATGAAGTTGTTCCAACTCCTGATCGTACAATTGTTACTTACAAACAAGACACTGAAAAGCATTGGAGAGATGATGGTGGACAAATCGTTGATGGCAAGATTGCAATTAACGATGATGTCGTTACAGCTAGAGTTGATATGACACTTCCTAAAGAAGAAAACTTAGCTAAACCATTAGATAAAATCCAATTGGTTGATGATTTCTCCAAGTTTGCTGACAAAGTAACTCTACAAGCCGTACATGTTTACGAAACTGGTAAAGATGGTGTAAGACGTGATGTAACAGATCAATATGATATTCATGTTGAAAATGGACGAGTAGTAGCTACACGCAAGGACGCAAGCAAGGTTTACGATCATACAGGTGTCGCTAATGCTACAATGAAAGCTACTTTAAAGGCTAACAAAGCTCTAACCGTCAACGACTTAGTACACACAGCTAGTGCTAACGTTAACGATAGTAAAGTATCAACTGTAAACAGACTTGCATTTACCCGTTTGTTCGCTAAATCATTCATTACAAGCAACCTTGCTGTAACAAGTGATAATAATATCAAGAGCCAAATTGATATGGCTGTTCCAACAAACGTAGATGCTAAGACACCTATGACTGTAACAAGCGATTACTCTAACTTTGCTAAATACGTAAATGTTAAGGACGCTACTGTTTACGAAAATGGTAAGAATGTAACAGCTGACTACACTATCAAAGATGATAAAGCAGGCCATGTTACAGCTACTAAGAAAGCTGGTAGTGAATCTGACGGTGGCCAAGTATCGTTAGTTGTTGATTACGAAGTAAACCACGGTATTCCAACTGGTACAATCCTTGAAAACCATGGTTCTGGTACCTTGAACGGACAAGACGTTCCAACAAATACACCAAGTATCACAACTTATACTCAAGACACCAACAAACATTGGGTTGAAGGCGATCAAAACGTTGATGGTAAGATCTACGTTAACGGATCAACAGCTCATGCACAAGTAAGCATGACTCTACCTGATCAATCCAAGTTAATCAACAAGCTTTCAAACGTAAGCATTGACGATGACTACTCCAAGTTTGCTAAATTAGTAGATTACAAGTCTGCTAAAGTGCTTGAAAATGGTAAAGATGTAACGTCTGAATACACAATCAAGAACGCAAACGGTCATGTTACAGCTGTACGCAAGGACGCAAGTAAGACCCCAGCAGGTAACGTTCAACTTCTAGTTGACTTTGAAATTCACAAAGATGTTAAGTCTGGTACAGAGCTTGTTAATGGTGGTTCTGGTACACTTAATAAGAACACTGTACCAACTAATACACCTTCAATCTGGACTTACACTCCTGATGGTGAAAAGCACTGGGTATTAGACAATAGTGTTACAGACAACAAGATTTACTTCTCAGGCGATAAAGCAGTTGCTCAAGTTTCTGTTGATTTACCTGATGCAAGCAAACTTGCTACTCCATTAAACAAGTTAGTCTTAGTTGATAACTACTCTGATTTCGCTGATAAAGTTAAGTTAGATAGTGCTAAGGTGCTTGAAAATGGAAAGGACGTAACGTCTGAATACGACTTGACTAATAAAGATGGTAAGGTAATTGCTACTCGTAAAGATGCAGCTAAAACACCTTCAGGCAAGGCGGTTTTAGTAACAACATTTACTATCAACAATGGTATCGAAAATGCAACAGCACTACACAACAAGGGTTCTGTTACAGTTGATTCAATTACTGATGAAGTTCCTGATACACCAATCGTTGTCTTTACACCAAAAGCTCACAAGGACGTTGAGTTAGGCGGAGATGTTAAAGGCGATACTGAAAACAGTGTTGACGGTTCATTAATCCTAAATGGTTCGGTTGTAACATATCCAATCACAACTAGTGATTTACCAGCTGAACGTGCTGAAGATGTTACTAAGCGTGTAGTTAAAGATACTTTAGACAAGAATGCTGAGTTTGTTGGATTCAAGGCTTGGGTTGAAAACGATAAAGGTGAACTTAAAGACGTAACTAGCCACTACAAGCTAGATAGGAACGGTCAAGACTTAACCTTTACTGAAGACTCATACTTGCTAGGTCTTTACAACAAAGATAAGTCCAAACAAACTCATACACCTATCATTGACTTAGTTGTTAAGGTTAAAGGTGACGCTCAAAAGATTAATAATAAAGCTACGGTATTAACTAACGATAACG
>SKEM01000357.1_pt1 | contig 32743 bp, 31 predicted proteins | sample 4826731 | NCBI WGS metagenome assembly SKEM01 (sample SAMN11008809, study PRJNA524170) | human gut metagenome | biome: Human fecal sample; material: Feces; isolation source: fecal sample from pouch patient p37 | host: Homo sapiens | place: Israel: Tel-Aviv | collected 2015-07-27 | reverse complement strand
ATTAGCCACCTGGCTATGGAAAGGCAAGGAGCCTTTATTTTTTTGTTCAAAAATTCGAAACGAAGTAGATAAAAAGCTGTTCCAAGCTCGAGTTACGAGTTTGGAACAGCTTTTGTCTACAGTCTGAAACGTTGAAGGAATAATTATTCTTTCAACGTTTCTTTTATTGTTTTTCAGTTTACGGTCTTACCTGAGCGAATAATCTGATTTCTAAATGATTGGAAAACTTCTTGTGGTTGATAATAATCTGTATCTATTTCAAATGTTTCTGAGAATAATTCATTGAATTTTTCTACTGAAATGATGATTTTACCATTCTCCTCTCGACTGTTTTCTATTATTTCTGCCTCTAATTCAAATAAATCTAGTGACGAACTAAAATCATAAATCCTGTCATATTGAACAAAAAAATCAAGAAAAAGTTGCTCAAACTCTTCCTTATTTATCACTAGTGTTTCAAGCGGAACAACTTTATTTTCATCAGCCATTCTTCCAATTTCCTCACTTTCATTTTCAATTGTCCATTGTTGCGGACGTATCAGATTTTCTCTATCATTTTTCAGTGTATAGATCACTTGTAATACACAACAATGCTTTGTAAACTTATTTTTTTAGTTAGTCGAATCTTTTTAAATGTGCGTTTCATACCATGCGTTTGATATATTTTCTCCTATTTCTTAAATCGTTTATCACAACTTTTATCGTTTTTTCTTCTGAAAAAAATCTTGTTTACATCGTTACATAGTTTCCAAAAAGATACATTACTAGTAGAAACAACAAGATTAATTTTACTTCCCACTGAAATGGGAAGTATATTTTAAATATTTTTTCTCCTTCAACTTACACTATAAAGTATCTTAATCACACGATATGCTAGCCACTAAGTTCATCATATTTGATTACTTTTTTAAGATAATGTAGCATCTTTTTATCCAATAACGCAATTGTTTTTAAGGATAAATTTCTTAAGATGGTACATTTCAAAATGGCATTTGACATATGAAACAAAAAAGAAAGAAAAGAGCATAAGGGAAAACTGATAGCACCTTCCTACAGGAAGGTGGCTAAGTTGGCTGTGCCAACTGGTTTTCTTTCAAAATCATTTCATAATTTTTGATATCATAAAAAAATCCATTTTGGACCTATTTTCGGTCATAATTTAGTACCTACTTTTGGTCATAGTTTCGTCCGTAGTTTTGGTCATAGTGACTAAGGCTTTTCTGTTCACAAAATGGGTTTAAATTTGCTTTCTTTAACACTTCATTTATATCATAGCAATTATAATGTTTACACAACATCATTCCTAATTTTAACGGTTGTTCCTCTTTATATTTTTTAAGTTCTACATTTTTTTGCGTTTAATTACTTTTCTCTTTTCTTTATATTCCGCTCCAACTTTCTCTTTAATAGTGACAATAGAATTACATATTTTTGTTAAACTTCCTTAAAAAAATTGGATCTCGATTATGTGTTGTGCAATAGCTTTTTACAAAAAAATGCAGCCGAAAGTGCAGAGTTTTGCTGCAACTAGTTTCCTTCCATCACTAAGTCACTAAAACTTATGATGGAAGGAAACTAGTTCGCAGTCAAACTGCTGCATAGTTGTGTACTTTCGGCTGCATTAGTGTGTAGTTAAATTCTGCCACAAACATCTCGATTACTCAAATTTGCTTGCAGGCTTTTCTAATTGCTTTGTTTTTTCTTCCTAATTATTTGATTTTATTTCCATTTTCTTCTAGTGAAAATTTATTATTTTTAATAATCGTACGCGTAGAACTGATTTCATTTTTTGTATCTGTTTGATTATCTAACGTTTGAAATTCAAAGTTTTGATTGGCTTTATCAATATCTTTTTATACTACTTTATTTTATTTGCAAGATATATTTTCTTGCTTAATTTGGTCATAGTTTCATTCGTCACTTCGGTGATATTTTTTTAATTTGCAAATAAAAAGAGTTGAACCGATATACATTAGGTTCAACTCTTTTGCAGGTTTCATGGGTGTACTATCACTTTTAATCTGATAGATGTAAACCTCTCTTTATCTTTTTGTTACTTCAATTTTCAACAATAGCTCCTTTATAGGTTGTCAATATTGCTCTACGTATTCTGGCTTTTTAACCCATTATTTCTCTAAAGTGGAAGAGAATAATCGCTTAATCCCCACTAATTCCTTGTCGTAAATTCATGTCAAATACAATTTTTAAAAACCATTTAATTCATGGATTATCTCTTCACTTTTTTCTAGATAACAATATTTCAAGTTGTTTTTTATCTCATGTTTCATCTTTAATTCTTCTTGAATCATCAGTTCAATATAATTAGTGACCGTGATTTTTTCATTTGTTGCGTTCTTTACTGATTCACATAATTCGTCAAGTTCTAAGAAATCATGCGTACTAATCTTTAGAATTAATTTCATGACAATTCCCCCTTTTATTTTTTTAATAGATTATCGAAAAGCGGATTAGGATCATTAAGTGTATCTCTGAATAACTCGTTGTCTTCATAAGTGAATCTTCGTCTTGGTTTTGATCCCTTATCATTTTCACGGATTTCACTATCAATAATCACTGTTTCATGATTTGAATCAAATTTTTTCGCTGACTTTCTGTCTTCAACGATATTGATTTTTTGTGTTTTTTCTTTCATTTCTCCACTATCTTTTTGAACGTTCTCCCGAACATCTACTGTTTTGAATCCTTGACTACTTGTAGAACTTTGTACATTCTCTCTTACATCCATTGATTTAAACCCTTGACTACTTGTAGAATTTTGTACATTTTCTCGAACATCAATTGTCTTAGTACCTTGACCATTTGAAGAGCTTTGTAAATTCTCTCTTACATCAACATTCCGTCCGACATGACCATTCAATGAACCTTGAATATTTTCTCGGACATCTACTGATCGGCCACCTTGACTACTTGTAGAATTTTGTAGATTTTCTTTGACCAATTTTTCTAATCCGGTATTTGAGTTTTTAGCTTCTTGGATTCTTTCTTTGGTCAACGCTTCTTTTTCGTCCGTATTAGCTCCTGTACGCCCTTCTACACGTTTCCTTAACATTTCCTCACGATTCATTGCTTCAGGCGTGTATTTAGCTTCTTGTCGCTTCTGATTAATTAATTCTTCAGCAGACTTAGCTTGACCGTGCATAGCATTTTTACGTTCTTCAATATCTTGTTGAACTTTTTGCTGAATTGCACTTACAGGATTATTATTCGATTCAGCATTATTTTTCATTGCTTCACGCATACGTTCAGAACTAGACATAATTCTATCGGCATTTTCAACCTTAGCACCATCTTTTCTATCCGAAAGACGTGTTGGCATGGAATCAGCATATTTTCCAGTTTCATCTTCTTTATTTTTAGCTAACATAGGTTTGCTATTTTTATTAATAGCGGACACTGTACCATCATCTAAACCTTCTTTGAACTTATTCTTGGTATCATTAGCCATATCACGCATACTCTTAAATGGTTTTATTGCTCTTTCACTAGCCATTGTAGCTCCATCTGAAGCTAAACCTGATAATCCACGTTCATGGGCATATCCCAAAGCTCTTCCAGTTTTGCCAGCTTTTTTTGATAGAGTTTCGCCGAAATTCTTTTCTGGTTTTCGATCTTCTCCTTCTCCACTGTCTGATCCATTTCCATTTCCGCTTCCTTTAGCACGATTAAATCCAGTTGATCCTTTTCTAAACAGCATTGCGCCCATACCAAAAGCAGAAGCAAGTTGCCCATAGCCTTCTTTGAGTCCAATATCAACACCAAAGTATCTCATGACTGTTCCACTGCCTTTTATCAGCACAAACACAGCACAGATATAAGCAATTGTTTTTATAAAAATATTTGTGGAGATACCTTGTCCAGCATTTAAAAAATTGATAAACATAGCAAACATAGATAGTCCAAACCCTTGAAATCCAACTGTTAAGTAACATTGTAAAATATCGGATAAAACAACTTTTGAACGTTGTCCTGTTTCAATATCTGTCGCAAAAACAAGAACACCTAACACACGTTTAAATGCAAGTTCTAATATTGCTGTAATGATCACAAACGCGCTGAAAAAATAGGCGATTGCTAACGCTGTCAATCCAATCGAAATCCCCCAAAGATTTGCTTGATAGCGATAATAGCCTGATTTCAAACTATCAGAAAATGTTGATAAGAAGTTATCAGAGAACTTTGTAGCAACAAATTCATTATTAGAATTTTCAACTAATTCATAGCGAAGATTATCCGCAGCTGGATTTTCTTTTTCCAATTTATCAATCACTTTATCCGTTAACACTTGTGTGAGATCCGTCTGTTGAAAATTTTTTCGTGTTAACTTATTTCGATCCTCCGTTTTATCAATGCTTGAGTACTGATCTGTTTTATTAATATATGCCAAATCTGTTACTCCTTGTTTTATCAATGACCAAGCGACTCCGTCATCTGAATTTGTAATCGTAGTAGCATCATTGTAAAATATTTTGGAAAATTGAATACCGCTAGAAATCATCGTTGGCATTAAAAGAATTAATGCTACAGACATCACTATATTCGTTCCAACAGATTTTAAATCTATTGTTCCTTTTCCAGTAATCATCTTGTAGCCAACAAACATCAATGAAAGGATCATTAATCCAACGACAATTGTATTCATGACTGATTGATAAACGTTATTTAGCCCTGTACTTTCAATGAAATTGAACAAATCCAGCACATCTGGAATCATATTTTGAATCGAATCAGTCACAGTAAACATGCCTTTTACCACAGCCCATCCAAGCCAAATCCCGAACTGACTAAGGAAATCTCCATTGTATTTTTTCAGGTAAGGTCTATAAAGAGAATTATTCAAAAACTCTGTTTGACTTTTTGTGTCATCAAACCAATTGAAAATGCTAGCTTCAACAACATTCCTTGTAAAAACAACGCTAATCATTAAAACAAGCACACTGAGTGCTAACCAGTTTATCTTTCTACTAACGATTTTTTCTTTAATTGCTTTCATAGTTTTCTCCTTCAGCCCATTTTCTTAGGCTCTCAGAGAGCTTATGAGCCGTTTTTCTGTCAATTATGATGTGAGTGACGTAACAATCGTTTTTAGCCTTTAAATCGAGGACTATAGTATTGAAACAGATACTCTCGATTAACTCAAGAGTATCTGCGTTATGATCAAGACAATAAATTTGATATATTAACCGTTTTTCAATCATATTATTAATCCTTTCTAACCTATTTTTTTCAGTGCCTCTAGCATATCCTGTCTACTAGCTTTTTCTTGCTTAGCTATGTCCTCCCAATGGTTTCTAGCTGTGGTGTTGATGAACTTCATTTCATCAATTTTTTCACCGAGATTCAGTTTTTCGTTTATAGAATTAAAAAGTCTTGTTAGCATTTTGTTTGTTATATCAAAATAATCTTGACCTCGAATTTCTATTTTATATTCTCTTTCAATTGAATCTTTCATACTAGCAATCAACTTAAGATACTTTTCTCTTTGAACTTCTGTATATCTATCACCTAGTGTAGTGATTATTTCAATTCCTTTCTGATTTATAATATTTTCAAAAAAGGAATTCTGATCTTGATTAATCTCTTCTATACTATCCTTATCTTGATTAGTTTGATCTTGACTATCCTGACCTTGACTTAACTGTGTATCCGATTTGACATCGCTTGGTATACCAGCTGGATACCATTTTTCCATTAAATCGCCTCTTAGCGGTTCTACTTGGCCAGATTTCAAAATCACATCAAGTTTTACTGGCTTTAATTTTGAGAAAAATTCTGGTTTTAAGTTCAATAACTTGAAGCGGTAAATAGATGGTTTATACCTATCTATTCGTATATTTTGGTTTTGTAACCAATGGGGGAGAAATGTTAACAAATCTTCATTTAAAAAAAATACAAAACCTTTTGTGAAAAGTATCTTTACATCATCATCGGGTGTTCCGAGCATTTTCATGTATGGATACGCTTCGACAATTCCGTCATCGTCTGCGTTTGTGTTCAGATATACGTATAATAATTTTGCTGAATCTGACATCTTCATAAAACTTGCATTATTTAAAAATGATTTAGCCAGCATTCGTTTTTCTGCCATAAAATTCACACTTCTTCCTATTTGAATGTTAAAATGTAGTCAAATAAAGTTTTCTCAGAACTTTATTGTTAAGTGCTCCCCTTTGTCTGCAAACTATCAGGATCGCTCCTTTTTATTTTCTTCAAAGCGTTCTTAATACCTTTTTCTGCATATTCCCGTTGCAGAATATCAAACTGCAAGTACATCTCGATTTCTTTTAGAATCAACTTTGCTACTTCATCATCGTTCAAACAAACACTTCCTTTTTCATATCAAAAGCACGCCACGCAACTTTTTATACTTCATGTTCTTTGATAAACCTTGCTAATTCTTCTTTTCTAATAAATTGACAGTCATTGATAACACTAACTTTTAATCCTTTTTCACGTATAAATTTCTTTAATGTACTTCTGCTCACACTTAAATACTCACACGCTTCGCCCAACCGGAAGACCTCTTTATTAAAAGAAGTTTCAATTCTAACTTGATCTACCGCCTCTCTAGCGACGTGATAAAAGTAATTTCTCAATTCTCTATCCAAATCAGGTGGTAAAATAACTTCCAATATTACTCCTCCTCACTTATTTAATTCCGTTATTTACGTCATTTATCTTAAAAAATTTTAGGGTCTTATTTAAGTTCAATAAAACCTTCCCTGACGGAATAGTACGATTATTTTCTATATCAGAATAATAACTTCTCGATATACCGACAATTCTAGCTAGCTCTTCTTGCGTAAGCCCTCGTTCAATACGCTTTATCTTTATAATTTCAGCTAACATTACAATCCCCCTTCCAATGACGTACATTTACGTCTAAAAATATCATACTGCACTGCAGTTCCTAAGTCAACAAAAATGTTGTGTATTTACGTCATTTAACATATACTACTTTATATAGTGTGGAGGTGAAATGTTTGATTGATATTGGAAACAACATCAAAAATATTAGAAAAAGTAAAAAAATGACACAAACTGATTTTGCTGAGTTAATGGGTCTATCACGATCATATATAGGGGATTTAGAAAACAACAGGAGTAATCCCAGTATAAAAACACTGGAAGCCATTGCAAGAGCATTGAATGTCGACCTACAAAAAATTATTAGTTCTGATCGAACTCTAAATGCCAAAGATAATACCCTAAAAATAATCGAGTATACACAATTATATAATAATAAATATTTATTTAAATTGGCTGGTACGGTGACTCATAAATGGAATTTTATATATGCAAATGTTGATCTATCAGCAATTAATCTCAAAAATAAGTACTATATTTTTATTGAGTGTCATACTTCCCCTGATTCAGGAGATTCATCTTCAGATTTAAAAAGAGCAACAGAATTCATAAAAAAATTTTATTCTTCAAAAGCACTTCAAAATGTTTCAAGAGAAATATTAGAAATTATCTTTTCAGAACAAAAAGACTTACTACTTGGGATTCAGACAGTAAGAATAATCTGGGAAGGAGTTCAATACTTACCTAGTGAAACATTAACTATCGATATAGAAACAAATTAGTTAAATCAGATTTATTTCCTATCAAAAGCACGCCACGCAACTGATAGGAGGAAAAACAATGGCAACAATTAAACAATATGAAAAGAAAGACGGAACCAAAGCATGGTTGTTTCAAACTTACCTTGGAATCAATCCATTAACTGGTAAAGAAGTCCGTACTACACGTAGAAATTTTAAAACAAAAAAAGAAGCTCAAATCGAGCTTAATAGACTACTTGTAGACTTTGAAGAGAACGGTCTTAAACAGGATACGAACGAGACTTTTCAAGAAATCTATGAACTTTGGTATGAAAGCTATAAAACCACTGTAAAGGAAGTCACTCAATTAAAAATTGAGATCAAGTTCAATAAATGGATTCTTCCAAAATATGGTAAATTCAGGATCAAAGAAATCACTGTAAAACACGTTCAGAAAATATTGAATCAATGGGCGAAAATGACAGATCAATATAAAGTCCTACATTCTACTGTAAGCCGTATTTTCAAATACGCAATGACTTTGGGGCTAATTACTAAAAACCCCTGTGAACTTGTAATCATGCCCAATAGAAATGTTGAAAAAAAGAAAGATACTGTCAAAATTTATTCACGGAATCAACTAGAAATTCTCTTCCAATACTTGGAATCAAAAAGAAGTACCTATAGAGCAGATTACGATAAAACGCTACTTCGCTTTCTGTTTTTTAGTGGTTGTCGAATTAGTGAGGCTTTAGCTTTGAACTGGTCAGATATTGACTTTGATTCAAACACCGTTACTATAAACAAAACCTTAAGTCAAACAAAATATGGATACAAAATTTCAAGTCCAAAAACGAAAAATAGCTATGGTTCTCTATCTTTAGACAATAAAACCATTAATTGGCTAAAGAAATGGCAAATCAATCAAAAAAGATATATGTTAACCCTTGGTATTACTGATCCAACAATGATTTTTTGTGGAATCTACAAGGAAATCATTACTAAACACGCTATTTATTCTCGTATGATCACAATCTGCAAGAATTCTGGTATTCCATTTCTAGGAAACCATGTAACCAGACACACTCATGCTAGTATGTTGTTAGAGTCAGGAGTTTCTATGAAGGAAGTTCAAGAACGCCTTAGACACTCATCAATCAAATTAACAATGGATACTTATGCTCATCTAACTAAAGAAACCAAAGAAAAAACCGTTGAAAAGCTTGCAGAACACCTAAATTTCTAGCGGAACGTATTCAATCTCGTATTCAAAACAAAACACAAAAAAGCTGAACCCTTATCTACCAAGGGTTCAGCCATCATTTTATGTCTATTCTTCTTCTTCAGCCATGAATGTATTGAATACTTCTTCAATCATGTCCCATTCTGCGTCTGTTTCGATTTGTTCTAACTCGCCTTCTGTTCCATCTTCGTTTTCGATGTATGCATAAGCTTGTAATTCTACATCTTCATCTTCTGAAACACCAGCAGGATATAAAAGAACATAGTTACGTCCAAATTCTTCTTGTCCGTCAACTGTTAGTAGGATTTCATATAATGTTTCATTTCCTTGGTCATCCACCAATGTGATGTGTTCGTGTCCTTCATGGTCGTGGGAATGGTTATGTTCTGTCATAAGATTACCTCTTTTCTTTTATTATTAAAATAATTGCTTACCTGAGCCGTCTAAATAATTTTGTAAGATCATCACAGCTGCTAATTTATCGATGACTTTTTTTCGTTTGGCTCTTGAAGTATTTGCCTGCTCTACTAGCATACGTTCTGCCTGAACAGTGGTTAATCGTTCATCTTGATAATCAACTGGCAAGGAGAATAGTTCTTTGATCTTTTCTCCGTATGACATGGAAGCTTCTGCCCTTGGTCCGATGGAATTGTTCATATTTTTAGGTAATCCAACTACAAACCGGTCTACTTCATATTGTGCTACTAATTCCTTCAACCGATCAAAGCCAAACTCTTCTTCTGCTTCATTGATCCGAATGATCTCTACTCCTTGAGCTGTCCAGCCAAAGGGGTCACTGATAGCAACACCTACTGTCTTAGAACCGACATCCAAGCCCATTACTCTCATAAATTCACTCCATGATTTGAGAGGTAGTCCTTGACAATTACTTCCATGATCTCATCGCGTTCGTGACGGCGAATCAAATTTCGAGCATCACGATAACGAGGAATGTAGGCCGGGTCTCCAGAAAGCAAGTAGCCGACAATCTGATTGATTGGATTGTAGCCTTTTTCTTCCAAAGCCCGATAAACAATCGCTAATGTTTCGCTCACTTCTTTTTTGCGACTATCGTCAAAACCAAAACGTACGGTTTCATCTGTAAAACCCATGATTCTACACCTCTTTCCCGCAAGGTAATTCCAGCTTACCTTCTACAACCTTATTTTACTCGAAGAAAGGGAAAACTACAAACAAATATTCCAAACTTCCGAATAAATTAAGAAACACTATTTGTATGTTTTTTTCCTTTTTTCTGTAGCTTTATCAAAAGTACTCTTTTCATAAAGTATACGCTATATTTCTTTGAATGTATGTTTTTACACAATTTTTTCATAATATTCATAAAAAATTCGAATAGCTGCTACTAATTTTTTGTTTTTGTTGCTTGTCCTGTCTCATAATTGATCGTGTAGCCATCTTGAACATTGTAGATAAAGACATTGAATTCAATTTTTTTGTCTTCAATGCTTTCTGCTTCCAATTGCACTCCCCTGGCTACCAGTTCATTCCCCTCAAAATGAGGAGTGACACGGTAGCGTACATGATGATTTGTTTCTTTGATATATGCCGCAATATCATTTTCGTGAGCAAGCATGTATGGAGCATTCAACGAACGTGTCCCTGTCATCAAGTTTTTAATGTTGTTATTTTGACCAGTCAGCTGGAAACCAATTAAATGGCTGCGATTATATAACCATTGCCCGTCACTTAATTTCTTTTGTTTCCAACCTGTCGGGTCAATATACAAAGGCTCTCTCTTTTCAGTAGGGAACAAATCTTTTCCAAGCATAGCATTGGCTTGTCCTACTCTGTTCAATTTATCAATATTTGAATAGCTTTCCCATGTTCCTTTGGAAAGGCTAAGATCCTCTTTTGTAAATTCCGGCTGATTCCCATTGATTTCTATTTCTTGATGTTTTCCATCATATTCTGGCACATCCGCTACTTGAGAAGCTTGTGGTGTGGAATCAAAAATAGTTGTAATCTGCTGAAAGATATCTGAATCTTTTTGTGTGGTGGAAACACCGAATGCCCCTGCAATCACAGCAGCGACGATCCCCACGATCGCCTTGGTTGTTTTTTTGCTCATTTCTTTACTCCTTTACTAACAGCTCCCTAAATCTTAACATATGTTCCCCTATAAATAAATACTAGAAAGAAATAGAAACAGCAAAAAATAAAACCTGTTTTAAGATGGCTTAAAAATACAAAAAAGAGACGGATTCCTCGTCTCTAATCAGTCACCACTCTATCTGTAAGGTATTTATTATTATTCAAAAATTTTCTTCATACTCAAGACAATACACTGATTTCACAACCGCTTGGTAAACGGTGCGCAAAAGCTTGCATCTGCGGTAATAAGTCCATCCAAGTTAAAAACATAAGAAGTTGTTTTTGCTTGGCTGTTCTTATTACTTGTTGCAGAGCAGCTTTTTCACAACCTATTTTAAGCGGGTGACGGGAATCGAACCCGCGACATCAGCTTGGGAAGCTGGGATTTTACCACTAAACTACACCCGCAATACAAAAACAGTATACGCCTCTTTTATTCCTTCCTCAAGTTTTTTTATTCTTTACGCTTCTGGTATGTTTTGTAGTAAAATAAAACTAATCAATCAATTATTGGAGAAGATGCTATGACGGGAAAAGAATTAGATCTGTTGCTGGACACTTGTTTACTCGCTGGGAAAATCATGATGGAAAGCAATGCGGAGATGTATCGGGTAGAAGATACGATGAGTCGAATTGCTTTAGCTTCTGGAAATTTCCGTTTGGTCAGCTATGTCACTCAAACCGGTCTCTTTATTGGTCTTGATCGTACCTCGACCATCCGAATGGAACAAATTACCAACCGTTCGATTAATTTAGAAAAAGTAGTAAAAGTAAATGATCTTTCACGTAAATATGTTGCTTCAGAGCTAACATTAGAAGAACTTTACTGCGAACTGCAAGCAATCGACCGAGACCGTTCTTTCTTTCCTGTCTGGTTGCAAATCGTTAGCGCGGCAGTGATCAGTGGAACAATTATGGTGTTATTTGGCGGAAAGATGACCGATTTACCTGTGACTTTAGTCATTGGAGGATTGGGATACGCAGCTTATCTATATAGTTTGAAATTTTTTAGAATCAAATTTTTATCGGAATTTTTATCTTCTTTATTGATTGGCATAGCCGCTATCTACAGCGTACGTTTTGGCTTAGGAAGCAATCAGGATCTAATCATTATCGGATGTGTGATGCCTTTAGTTCCTGGAGTTCAAATTACGAACGCTATCCGTGATTTGCTAGCTGGACATTATGTCTCAGGAGTTTCTCGCGGAACAGAAGCGATGATGACTGCTACGATGATCGGTTTTGCGATTGCTTTTATTTTCCAGCTTTTTTATTAGGAAAGGAACACAAGTATGGGGACGATATTTATTCAGTTTTCTTTTAGTTTTTTAGCGACTGCGGCATTTGCCGTTATTACAAATGTACCTAGGCGTTCATTGATTTGTTGTGGTCTTTCTGGTGCTTTTGGCTGGATGATCTACTGGATCTGTGTTCAAATAGGCGGATCTGCTGCTTTTGGTTCATTGCTTGGTTCTTTAGGAGTAGCATTCATCAGCGATCTTTTCTCTAAACGTTTGAAAATGCCCGTAACGATTTTCAATATTCCCGGGATGGTTCCTCTAGTCCCTGGTGGTTTAGCTTATCAAGCGGTTCGAAATCTCGTTACTGAATCCTATCGAGAAGCGGCTCATTATGCGGTCCAAGCAATTATGATTGCTGGAGCAATCGCTTTAGGTCTTGTATTATCAGAAGTCTTTAACCATAACATCCGTAATTTCAAAGTAAAGCGTGACGCAATCATGATGAAACGAAAAAAACGGCTTTTTAAATAAACGAAGTGTAACAAAGAAAAGGTTGTGAAAGAGACGTTCAGCCTTGAGCGATGACAAAATATCTCACAAACATTGCGACAAGTAACCGCAGGAGCAATAAGAAGTAATTATGAGTATTAAAAAAAGTTTTGTAAAAATAGCTTCTCACATTTTTACATAAAATTGACTTAATACTGAGAAACTGACTTTTGAACACCCTCTATCTGTAAAAAAGGGGCTGCGACATGATTTTTGTCACGGCCCCTCTTCTTTATTCAAATTTTTTCCAAAACGTTCGTTGATAATAAACGATCCATAGAGCGGAAAGTATTAGAACTAAACCGATCACAGGAATATTCACTAACCAAAATGGATAAAACAAAGCCAACATTCCGTATAAGACGATAAGAATAATACTGATGATCAATGAACCCATCATAGTTGCGACTAAACCCAAACTTCCTGAACCTCTGTTAAATAATTGGTTAATATTGGTCCAGTTCAGCAGCAGCAACCGATAATCTCTAGCGAAATAACGTAGTGACAATAAGTAGCAGCCGAATAAAGAACCAAATAGCAAGCTAGGGATAAAAAACAAAGGCAGCTGAAAAGACAGTCCGCTTAATAATGCGATCCCACCAGTTAAAAAACTCTGCAATATCCATCCGAATCTGAACTTTTCTTTTAAATATTGGTTCATAGAGATTGGCAAAGAACGGATAAACAGAAAATTTTCTTGATCCAAAGAAATAAGATTGCTGATAAAAGAAGTCTGATTAACTGTTAAGAAAGCCAATGCGATCCCTACCAGGAAAACAACACCGATTAACTTATTATCTAAATCAGTTAATTTTATTTCGCCTCCTAGGGCAAAAGCAAGAATAAAAATGATTGGAGTTAACAAGGAAGAAGAAAGAACTTGCATAATCAAATTAGGTTCTTTTACTAATTGAGCATTGTAACTAAATAAAAGCTGATGCACATTTTGGTTCTTTTTATGGGTTCTTTTTATTTTGAACTCACTGTTTGAATCAGTCAGTTGCTCTGTAAGCTTTGGTACTATCAGCTGTTTTACAGCAAGGAAAAATCCCAGAGCCGTGATAGCTAGTATTCCCCAACCCAATAAACCTTGTTGAGAAAGTGGCTGACTGGCAGCATCATAGAATGGCAATAATATCGAAATCGGATGCCGATCTGTTAACTCATTTTCAATAGTCCCCGTTTGATGATTCATCCACATGATTCCAGCAAATGCGATCAGCATCGAGCTGCCAAGCAAGATACTAGAAACTGTTTTTCTATGTTTTTTAAACACTGCTGTTCGAGCCAAACCAAAAACAATCAAACTAGCCAGACAAAAAAGAATAATCAAAAATAGAGAAAACAAAAGGATTGAGATAATGATAGTAAGCAAAATCCCTAGATCAGCTCGCCATCCGGTTAAAATAAACATGACTAGAAGCGGAAAAACAAAAGGAATGATGGTCAAAGCAACTACCAAAATCTTTGCTGAAAAAACCTGTTCTTGTCCAAAAGGCAGAGGCAAAAATACTTGCAGGTCATTTCCTTCAAAAAAGATATTATAAATGACTGATATACTTTGAGTTAAACCTAACATACCAAAAAGTGCCACGTAATAAGTAAAGAAACCTGGCAATTTAACAAAGTTCATAGCAAACATAGCAAATCCGTAAATCAGTAAAAAAATCAGCCCTGAAAAAAGATTTTGAGACAAAAGATAGATAGTTAATCGCTTTCCCTTTTTTCCTTTCTCTCTTGCTTTATTCGTGAGCTGTGGATTAACATATAAAAGATTAACTCGAATTAATTCTAATAATTGTCGCTTATACATACGGTCCATCTCCTGTCGCTTGCCTTCCAGCCATTTTCAAATAAATCTTTTCTAGCGTTTCATCAGGTGAGCCATTCAATAATTCACTAACTGCCCCCTGATAAATCAATTCACCTTTCTTCAAAATAGCCAGTTTATCGCATAACTGTTGTGCGGTATCCAATACATGTGTAGAAAAAATGACTGTTTTTCCTTTTGCGGCATGAGCCTTCATCATTTCTTTCAAATCAAATGCTGCTTGAGGATCAAGTCCTTGCAAAGGTTCATCCAATACCCAAATATCTGGATCTGGCAGCAACGTGCCGATCAAAATCGTTTTTTGACGCATTCCATGTGAAAAACTTGCGATTGTTTCATTTTGATGACTATACATATCAAAAAGCGCTGTCAATTCTGCTAAACGCTTTTCTTTTTTTTGTGTGTCTAATTCATAGGCAGCTGAAATCAAGTCCCAATATTCTCCAGCCGTCAATTGTAAAAAAATATCTGGGGAATCAGGCACATAACCGATTTTTTGTTTGATACTCAATCGATTTTCCGTCAATTTCATTCCATCTACTAAAATCGTTCCCGATGATGGTTCAATAATACTAACTAAACTTTTAATCGTAGTTGATTTTCCGGCACCATTATGTCCTAAAAATCCAAAAATTTCCCCTTGTCTTATCGAGAGAGACAAGTCTTTTAATGCTTGTTTTTTCCCGTAACTTTTACTTACATTGATGAATTCAATCATTTCTGTACTCCTTTTGTTTGTTATTACTTTTTATTGTACCCTTCGTTATTGGTGGAGTAAATGTCAAAAAGAGTGCATAACAAAAAAGGATAGAAACGACTAGGCTGCTACTTGGGTTGTTCTCTTCTACAGGAAAACACTCTTCTAACAGGTAAGATATGAGTCTTTGTTTTCTTTAAAATGATTCATTTTCTATCTTTTCTTGCATAAAATTCTTTAGTTTATCAATACTTCTCTTTCCCATCTCTAGTTGTTCTCCATTTGCAAATGTTACTATTTCGTTTACTCTGCTAATAGATGTAATGTTTTCAGTATTAATGATATAAGCTTTTAAATCTTTACATAAATACTCATATTCGAGTGATTTTTTATATTTTTTAATTGTGCCGTTTACGAGAATCTCTTCATCTTTCAATACTAGGCCTATTTTATTTTTATAACCTGGCATGCTCATTAGATAAAGGATTTCATCGTAATGGATATAGTGATCGCTATTACCATAACGGACAGTTGTCCACCTTTTTTTCGTAGCATGTTGAACAGGATAGTTTTCTTTTTCTTTCAATAAGTAACTTTGGATGCTTTTTTTATTTTTTTCATAAGTGAATTCTTTTATCAAATAACCACTAGGCGTAATCTTTCGATTAATAACAGTTATTGCTTTATTCGGATGAGACGTTAGATAAACAATTTTACACTTTTCATTCTTTTCTCTAAGCATTTCGCCTAGTTCGATACCGCTATAATAGGCGTTCAAATCGATGTCTAGGAAAAAAATATCTGAGGAATAGATTTCATTATTTTTAATGAATTCAACAAATTGTATAACGTTCAATCCCTGAACGATCTCAAATTTCCAAGGACTTAATAAAATTCTGGATTCTTCCAAAATTTCTACTAGCATTTTTTCAAAAACCAAACTATCATCCAAAATAAATATACGCGTTACCATAAAAAGTACCTCCACTCGATATTTTACTATCAAAATCATTTCATACAACTTTTCAACATACATGTTAGGAATAAATTGTAATTCTCTTCACAATCTTTTCCAACACCTTTGAAACCGATATCAAATACTTTCAGGATGCTGCTTCTAAAATAAATATCAAACAAATGAATACATCATGCAAAAAAAGCCAGACAACCGACGTCCTTGCGTGTCAGCTGTCTGAGCTATGTTTATTTATTTTGTTCTTTTAAAAAGAACGATACACATACTGATTTTTCGGAGCAGAGACTTTCTCAGCGTTTGTAACAACTACAGATGGGATTTCACGCTTGAATGGTTGATAATAGTCTGATTGGATGGTTCCTTCTATTTTATACCATTCATCATTTTTAACCGTTACTCCTTCCGGCATATGCGTCAACAAACCAAAGACTCCTGAATCTGCCACACAATGGATAATGCCGAATCGGAACAAGAAGATATCTGTATTGCTATCGTTCGGTGTTTGGTAAACAAATCCTTCATAGCTGATTTTTTTGCCAATGAATTCGCTAGGGTAATTATAAATTAGCTCCATAACTTCTAAATAGTTTTCATCTGTGATCTTGATAGTTTGCTTATCCCCATACTTTTCTTTCAACTCATTCATTTGGTCTAAGTAGTCTGATTTGTTGAAATAAATACTGGTATCCGGCTTTAAGTATTGTGTCTGCATCTCCGGATCCCCTACTGATTCTTTACTTACTGGGAAATTAAATCCTTTGGCTTCTACGATCGTAGTGTCGAGACTAACTGTTGGAAACAACGTCCCCACGATTACTGGCAAAGCTAGCAGTACATAAGCGATTCCACGTTGATAAGGTTTTGACAACCCATGGTCATGATCGTGCTCGTGTGCCTTTTCTTCTGCTTTTCCGTTTTTGACCCACAAATACAGCTGAACTAAAGCCAAAAGAGCAGATAAAATCATTGAAAGAATAGCTAAGTAGCGATAATGGACATTGATATATTGATCGAGTTTGCCAGAAACTTGCAAGTACATCATCAATTCGAAATACCCAGATAAAATCAAAAACCGCAGCATATTTTCCCTCCTAAATAAATAATGTGAATCCAATAACGCTAAGGGCAATCAGTCCGATCAGCGATAAAATAAAGCGTCCTGTAAAATATCGTTTCATCATCAGTAGATTTTTGATATCGACCATTGGGCCAAAGACCAAAAAGGCAGCTACAGGTGCTGTGCCGAACAGACTTAACAAAGAAGATCCTATAAACGCATCTGCTTCTGAGCAAAGAGACATCGTAAAGGCCAATAACAGCATGATGATAATGGCTAAAATCTTTGTTGAGCCGAGCGTTAGCATAATTCTAGTTGGTAAATAAGTCTGCATCGCAGCTGCGATTAATCCGCCAATGATCAAATAACGACCTGTATCAAAAAATTCGTCGATTGAATGTGTCAACACATGCCCAGTTTGATGGATCAGCTGATTTTTTGGTTCATTCTTCTCACTTTGTTCTTCTTCATGGACATGATGATGGTGATTTTCTGCTACTTTAGACGTGATTTTTTCTTTCAATACAGCGTCTTTTTGAAAATAGGCAAGCCAGACACCAATCACAAGGGCAACAAAAAAGCTGCCTATCACCCGCCAGCTTGCCATCTGCCAAGAATTGCCAAATGCGATAAAAGTGGAAAAAATCACGATTGGATTGATGATCGGAGCAGTCAGCATAAAAGCAAACGCTGTGTGAACTGGTACGCCTTTTTTAACAAATTGATGAACGATCGGTACGATGCCGCATTCACATGAAGGAAAGAAAAATCCTAAGATCGAACCAGTAAAAATAGAGAAGATACGATTTTCAGGAAGCCATCTCTTCACACGTTCTGGGGTCAAAAATACTTGTAAGGCGCCTGAGATAAGACAGCCTAATAATACGAAAGGTAATGCTTCAATAACGATCGATAAGAAAATCGTACTCATCTGCAAAACCGAATTTGGAATAAAAGAAAACATGAGTTTCCTCCTTTTTATTTCTAGTTCATTCGCTTTGCAAATATACGCTTTTATTCAAAAAAAACAAGTTGCTCTGTAAATTTTTACACAACTCTTATTTTTTACCAAAGCACTTCAATTGACTTTTTCTGTTATTCCCATTAAATTAAGGTCTCATACATATCACTTCTATCATAAAAGGGAGAATAAAAATGAAACAAACCACTAACTTGACTGAAGTTCAAGACATACTGCAACAGTCATCCGTTGCCGTCATTTATCTTTCGATGCCTAATTGCAGTGTTTGTCACGCTGTTCGTCCACGACTAGAGGAACTTCTCACACATTATGATATTCCGGCACTTCATTTGGATGCATTTGAAACACCAGAAGTAGCTAGTAAATTTGAAGTGCTGACTGCGCCAGTTGTCCTGATTTTTCATCAAGGAAAAGAAGTCTTTCGGCAAGCACGGTTCATCGACTTTAAAAAAATCCGTTATCTACTAGATGAACTGACAGCAGAAGATGATTCCCTTTCTTATGAAGAAATCTTCCGAACAAAATAATCGTTGTCCAAACAGAAAAAAGCGATTGAACAAGTGAAAGTTTTGCCTTCATTTGTTCAATCGCTTTTTATTTTTATTCTGCTGTATTTTCGGAATGCGCATTTGCGTCAGAATGCAAGAAATAGATCAAGGTTTGCAATTCATTCGTCAAATCAACATTTTGGATCAATACATCTGACGGAGCATTCAATCGAGCAGCGGTAAAGTTCAAGATTCCTTTGATTCCTGCTTCCGTTAACTGATTGACTACTTCTTGTGCTCTTTCAGCGGGTATCGTTAAAATTGCTACTTCGATTTGTTGGATCTTGATTTGTTCTGACATATCTTCCATTGGATAAACGGGGATACCGTCTACGATGCGCCCAACGATTTCCTCATTCACATCAAAAGCACAACTGATACGTATGCTATTACTTTGATGGAATTTGTATTTTAGTAAAGCACTTCCCAAGTTCCCTACACCGATCAGCGCAACATTTGTCAATTGATCGTCGTTTAATGTCTTTGCAAAAAAGTGCATAAGATCTTCTACATCATAACCATACCCACGTTTTCCTAATTCGCCAAAATAAGAAAAATCTCGACGGATCGTTGCACTATCTACTTGAACGGCTTCACTTAATTCAGTTGAAGACACTTTTTTCTTTCCAGCATTATTTAAAATCCTTAAATAGCGATAATACAAAGGCAGTCTTTTAGCTGTCGCCTTTGGAATAATATGATCTTTCACGAAATGACCTCCACGTATTGTCTAATTACATCTTTGATTTCTCCATCATAGCAGTATTTATAGGAAAAAATCAATTCCATTGCTCAGATATTGTGAAATTTTATTCTTTATTCATTTATTTATCATTTCTGCAAATCTCGCAGTATAATGGAATTTATGGTAGACTACTAATTGAAAAATAGTTTTTTATTTGAGGAGAATTCACAAAGTAGAAAAGAGGATTCCATGATATTATTACAAGCCAATCAGATTGCTCGCCATTTTGGTGCAGAAGTCTTATTTGAAAACATACATTTAGAAATCAGTACAGGCGCTCGTGTCGCTTTAGTTGGCAGAAATGGCGCTGGAAAATCGACTTTATTAAAGATCATTGCTGGAATTGAAGCACCTGATGAAGGAAAGATCGCTAAAAATAAAACAGCGACTCTCGGATACCTCGCTCAGGACACAGGACTTGATTCCAATGAAACAGTTTGGAACGAGATGCTGAAAGCTTTTGAACAAGTTAGACAAATGGAAGAGCGGATGCGCGAGCTAGAGATTTTCATTAGCGAAGGTACGCCAGACACACCTGCTTATAGTTCTTATTTAAAAGAATACGACCGGCTGCAACACGATTTTTCAGATCGAAACGGCTATGGTTATGAAAATGAAATTCGTTCCGTATTGCATGGGTTTAAATTCGATTCTTCATTTTATGATCAGAAAATCGATACTTTATCAGGCGGACAGCGCACACGTTTAGCTTTAGCTCGCATGCTTTTGCAACACCCTGACATTTTGATTCTAGACGAACCAACGAACCATTTAGATATCGAGACACTTTCCTGGCTTGAGAATTATCTGCAAAGCTATACTGGTGCATTATTGATTGTTTCCCATGACCGTTATTTTTTAGATAAAGTAGTCAATGAAGTCTATGAATTAAGCAGAAGAAAAATGCGCCATTACAAAGGTAACTATTCGAAATATCTAGATTTGAAAGCAGAACAGTTAGCAAGTGAATGGAAGGCTTATGAAAAGCAGCAAACAGAAATCCATAAATTAGAAGACTTCGTTGCTCGGAACCTTGTTCGCGCCTCTACCACAAAACGAGCGCAAAGCCGCAGAAAGACATTAGAAAAAATGGACCGGCTGGATCGTCCTCAAGGGGATGAAAAACAAGCAAACTTTCTATTCAGTATAGAAAAGCCTTCTGGAAATGTAGTCTTGCAAATCGAAGATGCCGCTATCGGATATGATAATGTCACCTTATCTGAACCAATCAATCTAGATATCCGTCGTCAAGAAGCGATTGCTCTAGTAGGTCCGAATGGTATCGGGAAATCGACGTTGCTGAAATCAATCATTCACCAGATCCCTTTTATCCGTGGAAAAGAAACGCTAGGGACAAATGTCACCATCGGCTATTACGATCAAGGTCAAGCTGATCTGCATACAAACAAGACGATCCTAGCAGAATTGTGGGATGAGCATCCTACCACTCCAGAAAAAGAGATCCGAAGTGCTTTAGGTGCTTTCTTATTTTCTGGCGAAGATGTAGAAAAACCAATCCCTCTGCTAAGTGGCGGTGAAAAAGCACGGGTTGCTTTAGCCAAGTTAGCGATGAACAAAGAAAATTTTTTGATTTTGGATGAACCAACAAACCATTTAGATATTGACAACAAAGAAGTATTAGAAAATGCATTGATCGATTATGACGGCACACTGCTTTTTGTTTCCCATGACCGATATTTCATCAATCGGATCGCGACAAAAGTCGTCGAACTCTCTGAAAATGGCAGCAAAGTCTATCTAGGAGACTATGATTATTATTTAGAGAAAAAGCAGGAAGAAGAAGAAATCGCCGAATTGTTGGCACAAGATGAGCCAGAATCTGCTCCTGCTCCCACGAACAAATCTGATTATTACCAAAGCAAAGAACAGCAAAAGCTTATCCGTAGCCTTCAACGAAAAATTACTCAGGTTGAAGAAGAAATGGCGCGGATCGATGAATGGATCGATCAGTTGGAACAAGAAATGGTCGCGCCAGAAAACCTGGAAGATCACGTAAAACTCAATGAGCTGAACCAAGATTTAGAAGCTGCTAGACAAGATCAAGAAACAAAATTGACGGAATGGGAAGAACTAAGCTTGGAATTAGAAGAATATGAAAATTAACGAAAAAACCAAAACAGAAACCATTCATGCTGTTTTGGTTTTTCTTTTTTTATTTTATCAAACAAAAATTCCATATTTACCTTTTTCACCAATAAGAAGACCAATTACTAGTCATTCTCACTAAAGCTTCTAAATAATAGTAATCACCCCAAATACAAGGTGTATTTACCCCATTATTTTTGGGCTTATTATAAACAGACTGTGTTAAAAAGCCATCTTCTTCTTCCGTTGTAGCATATCTTTCTTTCAATTGTCGCATAATTTTCCAAACAGCAGACTGGTATAAGTTCTTTTCTGTTTTGTCTAATAGACCTGATTCTATTAATTCTAATAATCCACAAACCATGATCACCATACTAGATGTATCTTTTTCTTCTCTGCTAGAATCATCAAAGATCAAATCCCAATAACAAATGGTATCTTCTGGCAACCGATTCATAAAATAATTGGCTAATATTTTGCTTAAATCAAAATATTTTTGTTCTTTCAAATAACGATAACTTAATGCAAAACCGTAAATCCCCCATGCTTGGCCTCTAGCCCAACAGGAATTATCACTATAACCTTGATGCGTACTTCCATATCTTGGTTTTCCATCTTTGACATCCATATAAAATGTATGATAAGTTGAACCATCTTCTCTTACTAAATAATCTGCTGCATTTTGAATATGAGCCTGAGCAGCTTTTTTATATTTTTGATTTCCAGTTTCTTCACTCGCCCAATACAATAATGGAAGATTCATGCAACAATCCATGATCATTCTACCTTGTTGTGAAGGATCACTAGGATCTCCCCAAGCTTGTATAACTCCTGCCTTCTCCCAAAAACGCTGAAGTAATGTTTCTGCAGCATCAATTGAAGCTTCCTTCATTTTTCGATTTCCCGTTATTTTATAATCTGCTACGGTTGATAAAGAATACAAAAAACCAAGATCGTGATGATTAGTGATAATTTGACAGTCAATCCTGTGGATAAAATCTATATCTGCTTTTTCAGCTGTTTGTTGAAATAAAGGATCACCCGTCTTCTCAAATAACAACCAATTAATTCCTGTCCAAAATCCTTCTGTCCAACCAATATTGTCTCTTAATGGATAACGTCCTTTTATAGGACACTCGCTTGGGAATTGATACTGACTGTTACTGATACGTTTGATTAACCTCTCCGTGTGTCTGCGACAACGCTCGATCTCATTATTCCATTCTTTTTCCATTAATTCTTTATAACATTCATTTATCCATTTTTCTGGATGTATTATCTCTTCAAACATCACTTTATCAAGCATTTCCCCACCAGCCTTTAGCATAATTTTAGTCTTTTTTTATTGTTTTTATTTTGGATAGTTAGCCCGGTTGTCCCATCAAAATCAATTTTGGGACGATTGTTCCATACTTCTAAACTATAATCCCGATCTTGATGAGCAACCACTCCTGTTCCGAGCCAATGGGTTCCTTTTCCAAATGTACCCTCTAATCCAGGAATAAAAGTGTTTTCCCATGTCATCAAGTTTGTATTGGGCAAACCCATAATAGCTGTGGATTTTCGTTTAATAGTATCGTCACTTAAACAGATAATACCTGAAAAGCCAGCTTCACTCACCCTATAGTTTTCCTTGTCTTCTTCTATGATTATTCCTTCTTTCTCAGGAGAACATTCAATAGCAAACCCTGTCTCATATAGAACATATTCTGTATCTAATTCTACTTTGTGTACGCGAATCTGCCAGCCTTCAAAAGGAATAAGCCAAGTTCTGATTTTTGCCTGTAAAGTAGGTTCCCATGTAGAGGCAAGTACCTCTTTCTTACATACAATGTCTCGTACATTATTTCGAACGATGAACTGTCCATAGGTTTTGATGCTCTCATTCTTAAAACTGGTCGTGATATATGTGTCCGCTCGCTGAATCCCTAGCATTGAATCCATTGCCATTTCTGCTTTCAATTGATTCGCTCGCGGTATCGAAAAACCAAATTGACTAGAATAAGCAAATTTTAAATATTTTTCATTGGTCAATGTATGGAAATTTGGCCCTAATTGTCCCGCATTCAAAAAAAATGTATGTCCATTATCATGTTGTATGAGCAAATTGGCTTCTGAAAGAAGTTTAGTTCCTTCACGAATAGGCATAGGCATTTCTTTAGCCGTCCAATACTCATGGTCTTCAGGTAGCGCCAACAATAAAAAAATCTTATTCAGCCATAATGGAGATAACGTACTATTATAGGGTTCAGTCAATGTCAATTGAGGGTAGGTATAACCAATATTCAGGATACCTTTTTCATCAAATATTTCTTTTTGCATCCACCATCTTATATTCCGATTGACTAACCCCTTGATTTCACCTAATTTAAAAGGCAAAAGATCGGCCCACAACATAGCTGACCAAAAGCTTGAAACTGCAAAACGATAAATCATGCTTCGACCAAAAGGCACATTTGCACCATCTTCCGCAAAAAAATGAATATAGTCTCTAGAAAAATCAATAGCTCGGTTCTTATATATCTGGCTAATGGGCTTTTCTGGTTCTAGTACGCTATAAATCAAACCATAATAATGAAATGCAAAAGGATTATAATAATCTTGGCGACCTCTTGAACTGTCTCGATACCAGCCATTTTGAAGATAACAATTTTCTATATTATCAAATGCTTCTTTCAGTGCTGATTCTTTAACTGGATAACCAAATTTTTGGATAATTGTTCCGACAATTATCTTAAAAAATTGCCAATTACCATCTGCACATTCATATTCAAAAATTTGCGAGAACCAATGAATAATCTGGCTTTTTTCTCCTGTATCTAATTTTTTCCATAATAATTGTTCATGATGATATAACGCTAATAACATTGCGGGCATTTCTACCATACGCTGGTCTCTTTCATGTATTTCTCCCCAATAATCGGGATGGGAAGGATCTGTTCCAGCTTTTATTCCTGATAGAATTAATTTCAACCATCGTTCATCTAATTGGTCAATTGCGGGCCCCGCTCCCCATAAAACCCGAGAGAATCCTTCCATTCCTGCAATTTTATTTCCATATCCTACCCCTTGATGTATATAATCAATTTGTGCGCCACTTGCTCGATAAAACGGCTGGAGTGGTTGATTTATCTTTTTAAATAAGTCAAAGTAATCCTGTCTGGTCCTTAATAGTGGTACTGGATGTTTCATTGTATTTTCTCCTCTTTTTACTACCAAATAGCTAATTCCGACTGTTCTAATCGAAGTAAGCCTTCAATAAAAAAATAATCAGAATAGATCAGTGGCACATTATAAGTCAGTTCTCTATGGTATGCTTCTGCTCCGCCTCCAATGATCCCATCTTCATCCATATTCCAATTTGCATAGTGCTTTTCTGTCTTTTGGAGTATATTGATAGCAGCTTCATGATACATTTTTGATCGTACAGAGGAAACATATCCTGCTAATTCCAGAAGACCGCATGCAGCGCATACTCCAGCACTGGTATCAATATTCGAATCTTTTACAGCAAAATCAATGAGAGGAATATAACCAGTTTTTTCGATTTTCTGAATAAAATTTACTGCTATCTTTTCTGCTATAGCTAGATAGTACGGATTTTTTGTGTAACGATAACTTAACGCGAATCCATATAAAGCCCATGCATTTCCTCTGCTCCAACAAGAATTCTCATTGTATCCTTGCCCGCCAAGTAACCGAATATATTTCCCTGATTCTGCATCAAATTCTGCGATATGCCCGGTTGATCCATCTTTCCTCACTAGATACTTAGCTGTTGTATCTGCATGCTGCCGAGCAATTTTAGAGAACCTCGGATCACCAGTTTCCCTCGAAGCCCAATACAGTAATGGTAAATTCATCATACTATCAATAATCATCCAACCAGGTTTATGGTCATTCCATGCTACTAAATAGTTCCCTGAAATATTATAGCGTCCAGCAAGTACCGTAGCTGCATGTAACCCTAGTTGTCGACTATGTTTGTTTTGAGACTGTTGATAATGTGCAATAGCCGATGGTAAGAATAAAAAACCTACATCATGATGAACGTCTGAAAAATGGTACAGGGCAGATTCTAATAATTGTTCTTGTTGTATTGCTGCCTCTTTGAACTTTTCTCGTTTTGTCTTGTGAAAGAGCTGCCATAAAATACCACTCCAAAAACCATTGGTCCACCAGTCGATTCCTCTGTCCTTTATTACGTCTGTATATTTTCCGTTGTAAGAAATATATGGAATTTTATTCCCCATTCTGTCTAATTCCGCATCTATCTTTTCAGAAGCTACATTCAAAATTTTTCTTGACCATTCCTTCGTCTGTTCATTCATGGATATCCCGCCATTCTTTTAATTTTTATGAATGTGGAGTTGCTCCTAGAACGAACTAGATGGTTAACATTCGTTATTTTTTTTACTTATTTGCAGCTCCAATGTCATTCTCCTTAAATTTAGACTGCGCCCACACATAAATCAAGACCATTGGGATCACTGAAGTTGCTAAAATTAGCATAATTGCGCCATAATTAATTGGCTCACCTGTACTAGAAACCGTCATATTTTTGATAATTAAGGGAACCGTATATTTATCTTTATCTGAAAGCATGACTAATGGAAATAGATATTGATTCCAACTTCCCATAAAGATAAGTAAACCACTAGTAATAATCGTAGGTGATAAAATCGGTACAGCGATTTTCGTAAAAATCACCCACTCATTGGCACCATCGATTCTGGCAGCCTCCATCAGTGCTGTAGGAAATTGACTGCTATATTGTCGCATCATAAACACTGAAGTTGTACTGGCAATCGAAGGGATGATCACACCTGCATAAGTATTCGATAATCCTAAACGACTCATAATGTAAAATAAAGGAATCAATGTGGTAAAAAAAGGCACCATCCTAGATAGCATAACTGTATTGAACAACAGTTTATTCCCCATAAAACGATACTTTGCTAATGCATAACCCGCCATTGTAGAACTGGCTGTAGCTAAAACTGTACTGATTACAGCAATAACAATCGAATTCCAAATAATCAAGGGATAATTATATCTCGCCATGATGGCTTGCCAGTTTTTTAATAGCATATCCCCAAACTTGAAATTGATTCCGCCACTTAAAATTTCTTGATTACTTTGCGTTGAAGCTACAATCATATATAAATATGGCATCAAAAATATTAAGGCACCAAACACAATAATGACGTACGTAAAAATTCTGCTTTGTATCTTTTGTTTAGTCATTTTTATCACCTCCGAATTTAAATTGAATAGCCGATAATATAACAGATACAAACACCATCGTCCAGGCAATAGCAGAGGCTTTTCCAAAATCAACCATTTCAAAACTTGTTTTATATAAATTGACTCCTACGACCAAAGCTGAATTTTCTGGTCCATTGGAAGTCCCAAAGAATATATTTGGGATATTGAAATTACCCAAGCCATTGATAGTGGCTAAAACTGTGGCCATTAAAATGATTGGCTTTAGCATGGGGATCGTTAATAAAAAGAATTGCCGAAATTTCGATGCTCCATCTATTTCAGCACTTTCGTATATCTCTTTAGAAATCCCTTGAAGACCAGCTAAAAATAAAATAGTGTTATATCCTACACTAAGCCAAATCATCGTGATGATCATTGATATTCGTATCCAAAAAGGATTTGTTAACCACTGTACACCGTTAATTCCTAGCGCATTCAAAAATCCATTGAATAACCCAGTCGGATTGAAAAAAGTCATGAATACGGAAGCTACAGCCACCGTTGATGTAATGGTTGGAATATAATAGACAGTTCTAAAAAATCCTTTTCCTTTTAACTGTGCTGAATTCAATAAAACAGCAAAGTAAATAGCTAATAGCATCGTTATTGGAATTGATCCTGCCATGATAATCAAAACATTCGTGTAAGATTTAATAAACAATGGATCTCGGAAGATAGCTAGATAATTGTCAAATCCAACAAATTCAAATGAGTAGCCAATTTTCATAAAACTAAAAGCAAACGAGATAATGATGGGAATCAAAATCGTCACAATAAAGAAAATAACAAAAGGTGTGACCAATCCATAAGCACTTTTTTTATGAGACGTATCTGTTGCTTTTTTCTTGCTGTTCTTTATTGTCTTGCTTGGTAACGAAGATTGCATCATCGTTAAGTCCTCCTAATATTTTTTAATCACCAGTTAATTTTACGCCGTACTTATGAGCAAAATTTTCTGCTTCTTTTAGATATGAATTTTCAAAATCACCTGTTTGCCAATAGTTATATGCAGCGGTAGTCAAATAAGACGTAGCATCTGAATAAGTGGCTGGTAAAACAGTATTTGATGTATTTTCATTGATTTTATTCAATAGTTCATAGTATTTTTGTCCTCCTTAGTAGTCAAACTTTTTCTCAGCTGCTTCTGTTTGATAGGCCAATGAGTTAGATGTAGCCACGCCCAGCTCCAGTGCGTTGGCTAAGCATTCTTCATCTGTCAGCATAAATGTAAGAAATTGTTGTGCCACTTGTGGATTTTTGGCATCTTTAGGGACATAAAAACTTGATCCTCCTGATACTGCACCTTTTCCTGGATTTTCTTTTGAAAAAGGAATCAGTGGAGCCATGCGCCATTTGTCAGATGCATCAGGAAAATTCAAAGACATATTCGTAGCATACCAGCCGCCAGCAACAAACATTGCAGATTCTTGAAATGCTTTCTCAGCATCTTGTGCACCGTAGAAATGTACAATATCTGAGTCGATCATTTCTTTGATTAACTTTGCAGCATGTTTCGCTTCTTTAGTATTCAGACGGATATTTCCTTCTTCATCAAGCAAAGATTGATTCTGCTGGGCTAGCATGTTGATAAACAATTCTTGGTCCCCAGATTCTGGCAAGGCAATTCCAAAACTACCAGTTTTTTCTTTTAATGCTTTTGCCACCTGGATATATTCTTCCCAAGAACTGATTTCTTCAAAATCTACACCTATTTCAGCAAATTTTTTTGGTTGATAATAACAAAGTGCTGGGGTAAAATCACTAGCCCAAGGAATAATCGTTTCATTACTCGTTTGTTGACGCAAAATATTCAATTTTTGATCATAAAACTGATCGCCATATTTGTCATAAAATCCATATTCATCAGCACTATAAAAAGCATCTTGAAATTTTTCCAGCACACCTGCTGCTGAAGTGTCTGCCATGGAGATAATATCCGGCATATCTTCGTGTGTTACCAATTTTGGGGTGATCATTTGTACTGTTGCTGTTCCCGAAGCTACATTCACAATTTTTAAGTCAATATTTGCTCCAGTTTTGCGGTTATAGATTTTTGCAGCATTTTCAACATAGTTTGTCAGTTTGCCGTTTGCGACATATACTTCTAATGTAGTGGCTTTTTTTATCATTGGATCTGCGATGTTTGCTGTTACTTCTTCGTTAGTTTTTCCACATGCACTTAAGCTGAATAATAGGGTAATGTTTAGCAAAGCTATCACCAATTTGTATCTTTTTTTCATGTCTATCCCTTCTTTCTTTTCAAGTTCTTATATAAAACGCTTTCACTTATGTATATTAACGGAATTAGTAACACAAATATTTATATAAAAAAATATTTTACTTGTCGTTTTGGCTTTTCATTTTTGTTATAATAGTCATTAATTATAAATAGAAAGCTTTTTATATAAAAAGAGAAAGGAAAGTGGTTCTTTTGTTAACAAACAACCAATCCTCCAATCTTGTCAAAAAAACACTAACCTATTCCATAGATACCCATCTTCATTTATCTGCTGCTCCCTATTTTCGACTACTAATAAATGAAAGCGCTAATTTATATGCTGAATTTGCACATAAATCTATAGAACTAGATAATCCTTCCCTTTTATTCATTGATAAACAGCAAGAAGTCCAAATCTTTTCTACTCAAAAGGAAACACAAACTTTTATCATTATCCAGTTTTATTTTGATGAGCAATTATTAGCACATATTACGGGACAATCTTTTTCTATAGATCAAGAAATAACATCTATCATTACTTTTCTGAAAAATGAACAGTTCAAAATTGATTATCTAAAACATAGTAAGCCAGCTATTTCCTATGATCAGGAAATCAATTCTTTTTTCATACTATGCCAACAGATGAGCATTCATTTGCTTTCCTTATTAGTTACTTATTGTCTGCAAAAAATTCAATTGTCTTCCTTACCAAGGCATTATCAACAGGAACTTGCTTTATTGACAATACCTTCAAATGAGAAAGTCATTCCTAAAAAAAAGCATATTCTTTATTCAGATGAATTAGTTGATCCAATCATACGATATTTAGAAGAACATCTTTCAGAAAATTTTTTGCTTGAACAATTAGCCCAAATTTTTTTTATCAGTCCAGCCAGCTTAAAAAAACATTTTAGAAAAGTGAATGGAAAAAGTGTTATTAGCTATTTTAAAGAACTAAAAATGGAAAAAGCAAAACGTCTCGTGCTAGAAAATGAATTAACCTATACAGAAATTGCAGATATATTAGGATTTCATTCGATCCATCATTTTTCTTCAGCTTTTAAAAAATATACAGGGTTATCCCCTTCAAAGTATTATCTATCCTTAAAATAGAAAAAAATTTTTAGGTTTTATCCACAAATTATTTCTCTATATTTTCTGTCTATTCAAAATAAACAATAATTTTCCGGCACAATTATTTGCTGTTTTTTACCATAACATAGTACGATCAACGTAGAAAAGGAGATGTTTTTATGAAAGTTGTTGTCATTGGCGGTGTAGCTGGCGGTCCTTCATTTGCCACTCGTTTCCGTCGATTGAATGAAGCGCACGAAATCATTATCTATGAACGCGGAGAAAATATTTCTTATGCAAGTTGTGCTTTGCCTTATTATTTAGGAGGTGTGATCACTGACCGTGACTCGCTGATCGAACGTACACCAGAAATATTGAAAACAAAAAACAACATCGATGTCTTTACTAAACACGAAGTAACAGCAATCGATCCTTCTACTAAGCGATTAACAGTTAAAGACCTATCCACAAATGAAGAAATAAAAACAGATTACGATAAGTTGATCATCTCTTCTGGTGCTAGACCAGATTATCCGGATATTCCCGGAGTTTTTGAAGCAGAAAACGGCTTTGTCCTCCGTAGTGTGACGGATGCGGATCGAATCAAATCGTTCCTTGAAGAAAAAAATCCACAACATGTCGTCATTCTTGGTGCAGGTGTTATGGGTCTGGAATTAGCTGAGAATTTCAAGCATCGCGGCTTAGACGTGACTTTAATCGATCAATTGCCACAAGTCGCTTTCCCTTATGATCCAGAAATTGCTAATTTAGTTTATGACAAATTGCTGAAAGAAGGATTAGCCGTTCATTTAGAAACAAGAGTTACTGAGATCCGTGATAAAGGTCGAGAAATAGTATTATCAGATGGCTCCGTCCTTTCTGCTGATATGCTAATTTTTGCTGTTGGTGTTTCTCCGAAGAATGAAGTGGTGAAAGCAACCGGCATACAATTATCAGATACAGGTCAGATCATTGTTGATGACCAGTTACAAACCAATCTGCCGGACATCTATGCGATTGGCGATATTATCGAAACGACTAGTGTAGTGACTGGTCAGCCGATCCAAAGTATGCTTTCCAGTGCGGCCAATCGTCAAGGACATATGCTGGCAGATATTTTAAATGGTACGCCTATGCGCTATCGCGGATATATTGGTGCAGGTGTCGCAAAAATCTTTGATCATACAGCAAGTTATGCGGGAATGACAGAACATGAATTAAAAGCATCAGGCATAACAAATTATAAAACTGTTTTTATCACTCCCTTTGACCATGCCTATTTCTATCCAGAAGCTACAAGATTAAATCTAAAGCTGATTTTTGATGCAGATAGCGGTCGTATTTTAGGTGGACAAGCATTTGGAGAAAAAGGTGTCGATAAACGGATGGGAGAACTTTCTGTAGCAATCACCGGAAACTTGACAGTCTTTGATTTGCCTGATTTGGAGTTGCCTTACTCTCCACCGTATTCTACTACCCGTGACCCGTTGAATATAGCTGGTTATGTCGCAATCAATCAAATGACGAATATCGTAGAAACGATCAAAGCAAGTGATATACCCGAAAACGATTTGAAAGAAGCGTTCTTTTTAGATATACGTGAACCTAATAAAGCACCTTCTGGCAGTATCTCGGCAACAAAAAATATTCCAATGAATGAGTTACGAGATCGAATCAATGAAATCCCAAAAGATAAAAAAGTTTACATTACTTTCAGAAGAGGATTGAATACTTATACTTCTGCCCGAATCTTGGCAGGTTTGGGTATCAAAGCGATTTTGATTGAAGAATAAAAAAACGACCGCGGTGGGTAGCCGCGGTCTAGGAGTTATTTTTACTTGAGGAGTAAAAATGAAAAAGTATATAGGGTTGTTGGTTGGTATGTATATATAATAGAAGATAAATGTGAAGAAATTGTGCATTATTTCTTCACATTTATTAGGTTATAGTTTAAGAAAGTTTAAACATTGCGCAATTTAATTATTTTAGCTGTTTCTTTTCATAAAAAAACATGTTGTGACTCTGAGACAAATCATAGTCCATAGTGATGTCTCTAGAGTAACTACGCCTAATATTACGAGGCATCATATTAATCTATCAGCACTAGTACCTAAACTAGCATCCCTTTCGAATATTTTTTCTTATATAATAAAGTTTGCTTTCACTCCTCTAATCTCACCAAATCGACTGGCTTGCGTTGTGTGATACTAGGAACTGATTGGTTTAGAACGACTTTTCTATTGTAATCATATTTTTCGCCATCCTCGTTGTCTTCTAATCCTTCAATGAATGATCCCTAATGTGTGTATTAAATAATTTAATTTTTTTGTTCCTATTTATTTAACAACGCCGTTTGTATAATTAAGCGAGACAAATAAAAAAGCCATTTATGTTACACTCAAATTGTAATACCCGCTAAAGCATACAAGGAGAGTGAACATAAATGACTTATACCCATCTTACACCAAACGAGCTTGTAATGATAGAAGCATATTTTCATCAAGAAACTCCGGTTGCTATCGTTGCGA
>SKEM01000354.1_pt1 | contig 32924 bp, 36 predicted proteins | sample 4826731 | NCBI WGS metagenome assembly SKEM01 (sample SAMN11008809, study PRJNA524170) | human gut metagenome | biome: Human fecal sample; material: Feces; isolation source: fecal sample from pouch patient p37 | host: Homo sapiens | place: Israel: Tel-Aviv | collected 2015-07-27 | reverse complement strand
TTGCGATACTTATGTTTTTGGTGTCGCTTCAATTCATTTTTGTTTTTGCTTTGAATCATTTTTTGCCTTTCTAATTGTCATCCGAATGTACACGATAGTTTTTGCTATCATTTAATTCCTGTTTTAATTCTGTAATCTGCTCCTGTTGATCTCGAATTTGTCTTTGACTTTCTGAATCTGGATTATCACGATTAAAGTAAACTGTTGCCATTAATTGCGCCGCCGATAATAAAAACAACGCCAATGCAATTAATTTCAAACGATGATTTGACTTTTTTAACTTTGTTTTTTCTGATTGATATACAACTCGGCTAGACATTTTTAATCTCCTTTTATCACCTGATCTATCTTTTCAATGTTTGTTCCTGAATATCGTTCTGCAATTTTCCCATACTTCAAATGTATGAAGGTAGGGACTTCAGTTAATTTGTATTCAGAAATATAATGTCGATTCTTAGGTTGATTAGTATTTACAAGTTGAATATTTTTTCTTAATAAATCTCTTTTCATAACTGTGTAATAAAAAATAGATCGACAACTTCCACAATCATCTCGATAAAACAAGACTGTTGATTCATTATTGGTTTTGATTTTTACAATATCTTTTTGGTTTAAGACATGACTTACATGCTGGTTGAAAGCAAACACTCCACCAACAAATAAAAAAATCATTGCTAAAACTGTTGCAATGATTTTTGTTCTATTTGATTTTTTTAATTGCATTTTTAGTCAGCCTCTCGATCAATTTGATAACGCCCTAAGTATTCGATAGAAGTAATTTGCTCTGCCTTAGCATCATAAATTAATTCATAACCATCGGTTGGCGTTCCCAAAGTTCTACCCTCTTTTGTCATCTCGAAATAAACTTTGACATATACAGGAATTTTATTACTTTCCAAAATCCCTGCTTTTAAATCAAGTTCATCAATTTGACCAGTCATATCTACGCCACTGTACTGCAATTCCAATTGCTTATTATTCTGAAACATTGAATTTGTTTTCAAAATATGCTCGTCTACAAGATTTGTTTTCTTAATCTTATCTGGAATCTTTAGTTTTTCATCACCACTATCATATGTATAAAGTAATTTAAAAAGTTTGCGTACTTGCTTTTTTGCTTTTGCTTGGGCGACTTCTTGCTCGGCTAATTGTTCTTGGTTCCCTCCTTGTTTCAAAGCTATTTTTCTTTGTGAGTTTGCAATATTTGAGTCAAGATTCTTTAATTCCGTTTGCTTTTTGGATAGTTCAGCCCTTGCTTGATCAACACGATAATCAATAGCCTTCTGTTCATTGGTTTCATATCCAATTACTCCGAGTTCAAGTATGATTCCAAGAACTGCACCACCTAAAAGATATTTTTTCTTCATTGTTAATTCCCTTCTATTGAAATTTCCTTGAAGCTATTTATCTTTTGAGTCCTCAAGTTATAGTCAAATTCCCAACCATTAGTAATTTCTTTTTTGTTTTTGCTTATGGCTACGTCAATTACCGTTACCTTTGTATGATTTACATTTGTTAAATTGCCAAAATAAATCATTGTACTTTTATTTTTTAAGTAGCCCATGGAATCACCATAATACCTAATAAATTTTTCTCCTGCCCGACCTGGTAAGATTTTTTTCCAAGCATCAAATTCCTTTGCTTGATTTGACAATTTTCTCTTAGTGTAAATGTTAGGTATAACTTTTAGAAATCTAGCTTGAGCTTCTTTTTCTGCGCCAATTACGTCAAACTTTTGTTTATAGGCAGAATTTTTTATTTGACTATCTCTTTCTTGATCTATCTGCTTATTGACTGTTTGTATTTCGGATCTAATTTCATTTAATTCGTCATTTTTAGGAATTCTATTTAAAGCGAACATTCCCAAAACAATTACAACAGCCGTGGCTGTCATTGTCCAAACTTTTAAATTAGACTCGCGCTCCTTTGTACGCTGCTTCATTTTATCCTTCTTTCTTGGTATTAATACCAGTTGTGTTCTTTCCAGAACTTTTGTGCATTACGCCACGAACCATATCTGTCTTTGACATATTTATTTGCCACTCTTGTTTGATTCTTATGACTATAATCTCCTTTAAGGTATTCACGTTTTAATTGATAGCGACCATAAACACTTGGATTAGTTGGATTGGTAGCGTCCCATCTACCTCCAGATTCTCGTTGAACTATCCAATCACGAGCCTCAGATTCAGTTTTTGATAAGCCATCATCTTCTTCTGATTCTACATCATTGTTCAAACCATCTTTAATTAATTTAATTGGGTCTTTCCAAGTACCATTATCTACATATGAAGCGGCTATTGCAGTTGCAAAATCTTTTTTAGTTGCACCAATGTGAACGTGAGTAATACCATGTGCGTTACTTGCTAAGTGACCTATTTTATCTCCAACCGAAACTTTGTCGCCTACCTCTACCTTGACGTACTTCAAATCTGCTTCATCAAAGCCAAATTCCTGATAAATGACATTCCAACCATCGGAACCTTCTACCCAAACATACATACCCAAATCATTTTGAGTATGTCCTTGAAAGCCAATCTTTTTCACAGTTCCTCCATGAATTGCCAGAATATCTTGTCCGCCATATGGTACGGTACCAAAGTCAACACCGTCATGGAAATTGCCTTTTCTTGAAGACGACTTACCAAATAATTGTTCACCTGAAATTGTATTGCCTGGTCCTTTTTTAGGAATTGACTTGAACGGCCAACCCCATTTGCCACTAATTGGCTTACAATCTTCTTCGGCTGAATTATCTGAGTCACTTGATCCATCACCCTTTGCTAGCGATTTATTGCCTTTTAGAGCATCATATTTTTTAGCCTGAGCTTCCATACCAGCTCTATATTCGCTTTCAGCTGCAGTATAATATCCTGCTTTTTTCATTGCATGTGCGTATTCGGCAACTGTTGCATCTTTTCCTAATCCAGCTTTTTTAAAACCATTCTGAACTGTTACAGCCCACTCAGTTGCAAAATCACTTAAGTTCTTGTAGTGAACATAATTTCCACCTTCACTACCACGACTTTCACCTTTGGTACCGATAGTACTTCCTTCTGAATAAGTCATACCACCAAAGTTATGATCATGTTTTGCAACGGAACTATCACCATTGCCTGTTTCCTGTCCCATTTGAGCAAAAAGCAATCTAGCACTAAATCCTGTTTTTTCATGCACAGCGTCTGCTATATGCATCATAGCTGTCTGCCCATACTTAGGTGATTCAATGACACTAATTCGTCCTTCTACTACTCCTCCTTGTTCTCCTCCCGTATCACATTCATCATCTGTAGCAGCCCCCATTGCTGCAATTAAAATTACAATAAAATATATAACTGATAAAACAGCTAAAATTCCTAATAAAAAAGCGGCTAATCCAGCCCATCTTTTTGTCTGTCTTAACCGCTTAATATTTGTTATCATTATTGACCACCTGCAAAAATTTCAAGTTGTCGTTCAGATGGTTTCATCTTGACTTGATATCTTTCTCTTCCTCCCATCGTGACAATTGCTTGTCCTATTTGCAAGTCAGGAATGTTACTGTAATCTGAACTATTTAAAGCTTCGCCTAATAGGCTTTTAATTTTCTTAAGTTGAGATGGATCCATACTCATTAGCCATTTGTATTGGCAAAGCTCGAATACTACTTTTAAACTTGATAGTTGAGCTGATTCTACCGAATCGGGAACCATTTCCTCTGGCGATTGTGTAGCAAATATAATACCTGCATTAAACTTTCTCATTTCTCGTTCAAAGTTTTTAACATAATCAACCGCAAAAATATTTTCATAATTTATGATGTTATGACATTCATCCAGGAACACATCAAAATACTGTACATCTTGACGTGTGATTTTCCCTGCCTTTAACAGAGCATTCTGTTTTCTACCATTTATCAATGCATGACTCCAAATCAAACTTAGAGCCATATACAATTGTGCCTGATAAACATTTGGGTTCATTGTTGAAATAGCTGAAGAATCAAATAGCAGAAGCTTAGTATCTGTTAAATCTCTCATTGTAGAATAGCCATCAAATAATTGACCGTAATTTTCAATCATTGATTCCAATGCTACCTTGATTTTTTCATAAGTTCTTATTCTTTCAGCAGTAAATTGATGTTGCTGATAGTACATTGGCGTAGCCAACTTTTTTAGCCAATTTAAAAACTGACTAAAAGTTGGATATTTTTTACTATCTAAGTTAGTAATTTTTATATTTTCTTTGTTTTGTTGAAAATTTCTAGGTAATAATCCCATGTCTACATAAAATCCACGTAACAATGAATCAAATTCTTGCATTTCAATATTTGCAAAGGATCCCTTATTAATCATTTGAAATAAGATATCAACCTTAGAAATATGTTGATAAAAGCTTGATAGTTCATCAACTTTACCAGTATTTTCATCTACAGTAGTCGCCATTACTTCAAGTGGATTAATCATACCTTCTGACCCATCCAAGCTAACCACGGTTCCACCATAATGTTTAATCAGGGGAATATATTCTTTAGTTTTGTCGATACCCCGAAAGTACATATTTCTTGCTATTGAACCTTCAACAAGCATCTTCATTAAGGTTGATTTCCCCGCGCCCATCTTGCCCAGGATCATCATATTAAATGATCTTCTAATATTGGTTGATCTAAATTGATCAAAATAAAAGGCTCCTCCAGTTGAAGTACGACCTAACCAAATACCTCTTGGATCTTTTAAACTTTGAGCAGAAAATGGATTGCCAGCACCAACCGTTAAAGCAGGAATTGGTTGTTCTGGCAATGCTGCCAAATCTTTTTCTTGTTCTGATAGGGGCAATGCCATTGACTTAAACTGCTTATCTTGCATAAACATATAAACCGCAACATTATAACCTTCACCCCGAAGTTTGCCACGAAGATTAGACACCGATTGATCTAATGCTTCAATGGTTGGAGCATAAACAAAAATTCTAGTTAGCATCAATTTAGGAATTTCTCCACCTTGGCTTAATTCCAATGCATACTTTTCTAGTGATTGCATATCCTTTTGTGCATTTAATGCATCAGTAGCTTTTCTCGCATTAACTTGTCTATCAGCTAATTCTTCAATTGACCTGTTCAGTTGTCGCTTAATTTCATAACCAGAATCAGTTTTTACATCAATTGTAGTTAACGTTGAATCATTCAATGCCACTTGAGTCATCCAAAGTAATAATGGATCGTTAGGATAATGAATTACCGATAAACAAGCCGCATATCCATCACTAGCAATTGCATAATTGTCTGCAAAAGTAATCCCGCCCTGTGGCTGGACTTCTGCTAAAAATTTGGTATTATAACCATTTTTTTGTAGTTCTCTTTGCTTTTTTAAACTAGTAATCTGTCTTGGATTTAACTTTACAGTTACTTTTTTCTTTTTATGTTTCTTCGCTTTCAATAAACTAGAAATTCGCATTTTTCTCCCTTACTTACTATTCAAATTATTTTCTCTAAAGAGCACCTTAACTGTTTCCTTATAGTTCAATGGTCTTAATCCCATTAATCCCTGATCAGCAAACTGAGCTGTTCTGGTATTAACCCTAATATCATGTAAATCCTCTCCAAAAATCATGATATAAAATTGCACGTCAGAATAGTCTTTTGTATTTCTTGATAGCATTACTGCTTGTAACAACATCTCATTAACTAATCTTAGTCGCATCTTTTCATATCTCGTTCTTGGCGAACGAATACCATTTTTTAAGTGACGAAAATACTGCTGCTGTTCACTAGTATCAATTCTTGTAGACATAACTACAATTTTATAGTCATTACTATAAACTCGATTAAATGCAGTAAATGAGTCTAGAAATTTACTTCTAGTTTCATCATCAAGCGAGTACAAGTCTGTCGAATCTACACGCAAATAACGCCCCTTAGTACCATCTACTAAATCAATAATTCCATCTGCTGAACAATTGCTATAACCCAAGTATTCAATTATTGATTGATCTCTTGCATCTTGTCTTGATCCCTTATCTAAGCCAAATGCTTTAAATAAACTAGGAGAATTTCTCCCAGTATTTCTACTTTTTCTTTTTGTTCGCATTATTTTCTCCTTCTAAAAATAATGGATAATATCTGCTTTGATCTTGTCGCATAATGCTTAACAAAACACGATAATTTCTAATCTTTGGTGCTAATGGGGTTCGCATTACTAGTAAAATTCCCACTACAACTCCAAAACCCGTCAGTACTAATTGCCAAGTCGGTTGTAAATTAAATAGAAAAGAAATTTGTTGTCCTGCCATACCCCCAATGAAAAGAGCAAAAACATCAAACATATCTAGGAAAAAGATTTTGATAGATACATTAGTTGACTTAGGAATCATTATTTTTTGATATTTATCCATGCACTAATCCTTTCTTCTGCTATCTCCATGACCTAATTTGCCAACGTTGGTAGAACTTGGTGATTTAGTCTCAGTAGAGTTTTCAACTTGCTGATTGATTGTGGTCTTATCATGCTTAATTTCAGTCACCGTGTTGGTATTGCCTTGAGTTTCAACGGTTCTATTAGTGTTTGAAGGTACGCTGCTCTTCATAGCATCATTCACACTACTCATTCCTTGATTGCCTACATCATGAGTAGATACTTCAGTTCTGCCAGCCTTTCTTTCAATATCTACATGGTTGGTACCAGCAGTTTCAGTTACTTTACTATGACTGTCTTGTCCCTTAAAGTCTGAAACATTGCTTAAGTGTCTACCGCCTTCACCAACTGGTTTTGGCGGTGTAGTTTGTTGATTTGAACGTTGTTGACTTGCCAACTCACTAGTGGATTTTTGAGTATCTCTCAAGCTTGGTAATTCATCGACCGCATTACTACTTGTTGGTGAGCTTGAAGAGCTATTTGCTTCACCACGCTTTGAACCTGAACCAGTAACAGAAGCACTGTTAGTTCTAGGATCATTTGCTGTTTCTTTTTTACCAGTCTTTGAACCATTAGTTGCTTCACCAACTGTGGTATTTGGAATTTTTGCATCATTACCAGTTGTCTTAGCTCCACCTGTTGACTTAATAGAGCCGTCAGTTGAACTTTCCTTAGCAGCATTTAATTTAGGCTTGCTATCATCGGTCTTAATGCCTTGGTTTTGAATATTATCAGGTTTAACTGATGTATTCTTACCTTGGTCATTTACATTTTTAGCTGAATCAACATTGCTTGTTGCAACTGTTTCTTTCTTGCCATCATAGTTTGGATTTCCTACAAATGAAGTATCACGTCCAATACCTGTTGGTTCTGCACTGCCACCATTCTTTTCAGCTCTGTTTTGCATGTATGGATTATGATGTAAAGTGTTGTACTGATTATCAGTTAAACCACCATTTCTCATCATTCTAGCGGCTTCATCTTGTACAGTTTCAGATACAGCGCCAGAATTTACTGCCCTATTCCAATCAACTGCACTGCCACCATTTTGCTTAAAGTCGTTATGAGCTGAACGAAAGGCTCTTCTTGCATAACTGCCAGCTTGTTTTGCTTCACTATTGCTTGCTCCATTTTCTTTAGCAATAGCCTTAGTAGAGCTACCAGTTTGCCAAGCTTGAGCTTCACCAATCGCTGCCCCTGCTAACTTACCAGAACCTCTGGCAACTCCAACAGCGCCTTTAGCTGAATTTTTACCTTTACCAGCAATATATTCAGTTGCTGCAATTCCTCCAGCAACTTTACTCCAACCTTGCTTAAGTCCAGTATCCAAACCAAAGAATTTTTGCACCTTGCTTGAACCTTCCCAAAGTGCCCAAGTTAAAGCAATCATTCCAACTGCATATAGATAAGGATTATCATGAATCTTTCCTGCATCTGATGAACTCATCCACACGGCTACAATTCTATAGAACGCTAATTCAAAGCCTTGGAATGCAATTAACAACGCTGAACTGAAAATATCTTGTACCGCAGCTTTAGTACGCTTTCCAGTTTCTAAATCAGTGGAGAAAATAATGATTGATAATACTTGCATAATTGCCAATTCCAAGAATGCTCTTACTGAAACAAAGCAAACTAGTAAGAAGGCAACTGTCATTGAAAGTAAGGCAACTACAACTGGGAAAAATTGTACTGAATATCGTTCATATCCACCGTTAAAAATTTTGAAAAAGGCAGTATTGCTTTGACTTACTTTGGTTGCATAATATCCCGAATATGCTTTTCCCTTTACATTTGATTTCGTACCAACGCCTGTAGGAGCTAATTTATAACGCAAATTGTCAGGGTCCCATGCTGGTTTTTCCTTAGACTTATTTGCTTTATTACTTAATTTCTTAGCTAAATCAGCTGAAATAGTAGTTGATAAATCGCCTGATGTTGCGGTATCAAAATCAGACTTGTTCATAGCAAATGAACCATAGTGAACATCTTTTTGTCTCTGGTCTTTAATTTCACCATTTTTATCTTTAGAAACACCTTCCCATTTGGTATTAGTATCCCCATTATTGATTTTGAAGCCACTAAAATTATTAGCTATGATTGCTAATAGGTCATTAGAATTAGCTTGTACTACCTGATACGGCAAGCTTGACGTCCCTTTATCATTATCAGCCTGTACAAAGCCTTTATATACACCTGTAGACTGATCTACCACCCAATTTGTAATTGGCTGAATATTTCCGATTAAGAACGCTGAAATTGCTAATTGCCAAACGACATTTTTTAATTGAGGAGCTTTACTTGAGGTACCAATTTTAATTCCGACCCAAGTTAAGGTTAAAATCATCAACCCTGCAGCAATTCCCATTACCCCATTAATTAAATTAGTGTTTAAACCTGTGGATTTTAAGATTCCTGAGAAATCCAAACTATCTGTTGCTAGTTCACTTGCCCAATTGGCAAATCCATAAAAGATCTTAACTATGCCCCATTTTGTCTGATTCAAAATACGTCCCAAAAAATCATCATAATGTAAATAAGGTGCCGCGTTTTGTAGAGCTTCAGTTACTTTTTGTAATTTGGCTGGATCATAATCACCTGAATTGGTTGATTTTTGCCACCAATCTACCAAACTACTAAAAATATCAAGATACTCAGGATTAATGAAACTAGTTAAATAGAATAACCAATTTGTCATTAATTTTTCCTTTCTTTAAACAAAAAGATAAGTAGTCATTATCGCTACTTATCTTGATAATATTCATTAAAGCTTTGGCTAAATTCCTGTGTTAACTCATTCTTTTCCTTGTTCTTATCTTCTAATTTTTTATCTTTATAGATGATATTAACAAAAGCTATTGAACTTGGTTTTTGTCCTTCAGGCACATCTTTTAATTTTGTAGCCTCGTTCAATATTGCTTGTTTTGTTCCATCACTAATATCACCATCATGTTCCGTTAACCAGTTCGTGATAAATGGTGGAATCTGATTTTCTTCTTCCTTTAAAGACTTCTTCATTTCTTGTTCTTCCTTAGCATCTTTAGCAGCTGCTTGAACATTTGCGTCACTTTGACGATATTGGTTATACGCCTGCAAAGCCAAATTTTCTTCTTCTACTACTGCATTTCCATCTTCATCTTGTTTGGTAACTTGTTCAGTCCAAGTTAACCATTTGCTCCAATCGATTTCTAATGCTTTTAAATTAATATTGGCATGTGCATCAATCTTTTCAACTAAATCTGGATTAGTTTTAGGATTAAAGTCATCAGTTAAGAATGTATGTGCAAACGGCATTAATGTTTTTCCTGTGTTAAAAATAGGATGTGAAACTACCGCCCAGCCCCATTTATTCATTCTTGTTAAAGGTCTCAAAACTAGTCTTTCACCGCCAGCTAAATGTTCTAATCGTTCTGGTAGTATCAACGGCACTTTATCTACGCTAACACTAACATTTTTGGCTAAACCATTTTGATCTTTAGAAATATTGCTTGTCTCAATCGTTTTATTGCCACAAGCTTCTGAAAATTCTTTGTTAGTAGCTGAATCAGTAGACATAATCAAACATTTATTCTGACAATTTTCTTTAATAACTTGTCCATCTTCTTTGCCATACTTACTGTAAAGCTGGGCGTAAGACTGGATAACTAAAGTAAACAGAATATTACGACCTGCTGAAACTGTCATAATCTGATCCATATTCTGCAGCGGAATCATACTACCAAACTCATCAAAAATACATTGTACTCGTCTAATTGTATTTCCACCTTGAACCAGCCGACACTGACGTGATAATTCTGTATATAATTGATTAACAAAAATCGTAGCTAGCAAATTGTTTGAAGCATCTGAATCTGGAATTTTCATAAAGACTGCAATTGGCTTATCACTATAATGCATCTTAAAGTTTTCCATCTTAATTTCAGGTTTTCCTACCTGACTTACTTCAACCTTTTTAACTTTAGGATTTATCTTTAACTTAAAAGTATTCTTCAAACGCTTATGTCCTACAATAGCTTCAATTTCAACAAAGCTTCCTGTTTTTAGATTGACATCAAAGTTGTTTTCAACAAATCCTTTTTGACTAACACGAATCTCATTCGTTTTCAGTTTTTTATTATGATTATCTCTAAAATTGATTTTAATTAACTCACCATATAGTCGTTGATCAAGCAACTGAAACTCCAAATATTTTGGAAAACCAATTGATTTCATTTCTAGTGTGTTCATACTGGTCATGCGTGAGTTTTTCGGTAAAGTGAAAATATCTAGTTTCTGTACAACAGTTGAAAAAATTGAACCTCTTGCCTTATCACCTGAGAAGTTTGTGGAACCGAATTCTTTTTTAGCAATAGACCCCTGTTCCAAATGCTTAAAGTATTCACTTAAAACGTTGTGTTGAGTATATGGATCTGATGGATTAGTATAATCTATCTGTCCTAACTGATTAACTAAATCAGCGATATTTACAAAAGTAATATATTCTGGATGGGCTTTTTTATCTCTAAAATTTTTAGGATTCATGCAATACTCAATCAAAGCAATAATCATACCATTAACAGCTGATTGTGCGCCGTCATTAACCCATTTGTTTTGACCTGCTTGTTTATCAAAATAAAGCGAGTAGGTAATTGAGTTAACTAATTGCATTGCTCCTTCAACATCACCCTGCTCCCAACTTCTAATGATTAACTGTAGCGGATTAAATGCAATTCCTTTGTTTGGGTCATCTAAATTTAATTCATAAACATCATAGCCACGCTTCCTCAACGTATTTACAGAAGCAACATACAGTTCTCCTTTAGGATCATTCACGACTAGTGACGATTGTTTTTCAGCCCTACTTACTAGGTCGATTTGTTCTAATATAGTAGTTTCACCTTTACCAGACCGTGAAGTACCAACAATCAAATTATGAACTGTACTTGTATCAATGAAATAATAGCCATGTTTAGTAATAAATGGAAATCTTTTGGTTAATCCTAATCTATTAATGTGAGCAATGGGAAACCCACCAAAACCTTTAAAGCTAGGCTTTTTAGGATCTAACCCTGGTTGACTATGATCAGGAACCTTTACATAGGTGTCTTCTAATTCCCTAACTGTAGTAAAACGGGCATTTCCCTTTTGCCCATGAGCGACTTTTTGACTTTCAAAGTGGAATTTTTGACTTAACAATCCACCAATAATTACGCTAGCAGCAAATACCTCTAAAATTTCCATGGGCTTCAACTGTGTCTTAAAGAAATTCAAGCCAGCTAATCCCGCTTTATCTAAATCGAGACCATTCGTGAATAAGTTATAGTTTTTACTTTTAGTTTGTAACATGACATTATGGAATGCTCCTAATAACCACATTATTACTAGAAAGATAAAAATTCCTATAACCAACGTTGTTATCAGCTTCGTATAATTAAAATTAATATTGCTAGACTGCTTGTTTTCATTTTTGGGACGATGTAATTGTCTTTCAACTTGATACAAGCCTTTTTTTACAAGATTCTTTTCCTTGTTTCTAGCATTTTTTAGATTTATTCGTGATCTTCTCTTTTTAGTACGCATATCTAGCTAACCACCCATCTTGCCAATCAGCAATATCATAGAAAGCCAATGCGACAGCTTTTTTAGCTGAGTTGGAAATTTCTGTTCGCTGATCATCAGTTAAACTTAGCCAAATATCTCTCGTCTGAGCTCTGTCTTCATTAGCAATTGCACTGTATAAATTAGCAATTGGATTTGAATAGATTGTAGCAATCTTCTTTAAATTTCTTGCATCACCTTGCCCTAATAAACCATCTAGCATATCTCTCTTTTGTGCCCAAGTCTTAGTTTCACGATATTGTTTTAAAACAGCTTGTGACCTAGTTAAATGGGTTGGAGTAGATTTAGTCTTTGATTTAGCATTAGGTTTTTTATTTTTAGCAATATCTTCATTAGCTGATTTTTTATCAGATTGCTTACTACTTGATTGCTTGTTTTTCTTGACATGCGAGTTTGAACTTGATCGTTCAATTGAAGCTTTTTGTTCATTATTAGAATGGTTATTAGTATAAGCCCATGTACCACCCAAAGCCGCAGCTGCAAGGCAAACTAATGAGATAATTTCAGATTTATAGTGACGTTTCTTAGGACTGTTATCCTCGGTTTCTGGCTTTAACTCTGAATCTTCTTCATTTGATTCAGAATCAATTGGTGCATCATTTTTCTTAGTATCATCTAAGTCTACTATTTCACCATCAACATGTGGCACAGGCACTAAAGCATTCTTTCCATCATTATTTAAAGTGATTTTTACGTTAGGATTTTCTAAATTATTTTGAGTAATTGCTGCAGCAATTGCTTTCGCAAATTCCTCAGGCAACTTTGCCATATTTTCTTGTTGCAATTTTGCTAAAGACTCATTCTGCTCAATTGCTTTTTGCTTTAAATCAAGTTCACGTTCTTTGCGAGCAGCTTCTGCTTCTCGCTGACGCTTTTCCTCAGCCTTTTCTTGATCAAGTTGCTTTTGTTGATTTATTTGTTCTTTAGCTAATCGAACTTTTTCTTGAACCTTCTTTAAATTGTCTTCAAATAAATCATTATTCTTGTCATAGTTATTTCTAACTGCATGATCAAAATCATTACTAATGGTTGTTCTACTATCATCTAACTCAGAATTTCGTTTTTGTACTTCTTCATCACGCGCAACACGCTCTACTTTAGCTTTATCAGCCTTTAATTGCTCATCAATTTGTTCATTAGCATTACGAGTTTTAAGTTCTTCTTGATCATTAAAATTTTTTAGAGCTAAATTTCGTTTCTCCTCTAATTGCTTCTTATACTCAGCTAATGCTGCTTCATCATTAGTTTTCAATTCTAATGCCTTATTTTCTTTTAACTTGCTCAAGTCAGACTGATTATTTTGCTTCTGTTGAGTTGCTTTAACTACTAGCTGTTGAATCTGTGCCGCTGTTCTGCCTTCAACAATTTTATCTAGTGACTCTTTAGTAACCCTGTTATATGCTTCCTTTAATCTATCTACAATTGCAGCCTTTGATTTCGCTAAACCTTCATCATATACACGTTGAATATCTTGCATTGAATAATCTCTTAACGCCTGATCGATTTTATCATTCAACGCTTGATCATATTGATCTTTAGGATTATCCAAATAGCCTAAATCATGACGAATATTATTTAGAGCAAATTGATTTTTATCATATCCTCTTGGCAAACGGTCAAGAATATCATTGGCATCGGTATATTTGCCATAGCTAATTACTTCACTGCGACTAGTTTCTGTTTCAGTTGTTTGACCTGCTTGAATTGGTGAAGCACCAACCTTTTCAGGTAATTGTGTAGGAACATTATTCAAACTAGGATTGGCTGCGGCATTACTATTTGATTCTTCTGTTGGACTGTTATCCTCAGTCTCATCATTTACATCATTTTCAGGAGGTATTTCATCACGCACTTCATCATCTGAATCTAGAATTTGATTACTATTAAACATGAACCCATTGTCTTCATTTAAGTCATCTTCATCATCATTCAAACTAGGTTCAAGTTCATTAAAGATTTGATCCTTTAGCGTTGTTACTGTTTCTTCTTGATCACGAGTTAAATTTTCATTCTCTAAATCACGATCAATCAAGTTTAAAATACCCCCGTCTTGATCCTCAGGTAAAATTTGTGCTTCAAAACTGCTCTCTTCACGATCTTCATCTTCATCATCAAAGATAGTAAATGTAACATTAGAATCAGCTTCTTCTAAGGTCTTGGCATAGTCCTTAACTGCATAATCTGCAGTTTTAATGTCTAACTCAGGCGATTTTCTACTTAATTTATGCTTAAATTGAAAATATTTTTTCGCCCCTTTTGGTACCTTATCAAAGGTAACTAATAGCATAATCTTCTCTCCTTCTTTAACGCCCACCATCAACCCAGTAAGTTAAACTTACTTCACCTTACTTACAAAACTAACTATTTAGCATTCCAACCAAACATATTTGCGAGTGATGGTACTGCACTTGCAGCTAATGCGACAATAGCAACACCTGCTAGTGCGTACATCAGCAATTGTTTTGCATTTTGTGACATTCTATTACCGAAAGCAAAAAGAATACCTGCTAAGATGATGACGACAACAAACAACCCTTTAGCAATACTCTTAAGGTTCTTTTCTGTACTGCCAGTAGCCTTGTTAATATTGCTCCAAACATCAAGCAGAACAGGATGTTCGCTCAAGAATGCTTGAGTGCCAATTAATCCACTCCAGAATAAGTAAGTTAATTTAGTGTAAACAGCTAAAAACATTATTAATCCTCCTTGTATAAAAAAACATTTAGTCAATGAAGACTAAATGCTTTTATCCGTCTTATGAAAATCATTTGAAGACTTATCATCATTTTTAGATGATGTATTCTTCTCACTTAAAGCCTTATCAGGTTCAGCAATCTGCAATTTTTCTAACTGTTCTGATAATTCTTTTTTACCTGCGACTTCTAAAACTGCATCTTTATATGCGCTTTTAGTGCCTGAGATCAAATCTTGTACAAACTCAACCATAATTTTTTCTTCCCAAGCCTTTTGTGTTAAGCCTTGGGAATTATGTAGCTTGCGTAAAATGGACTTGTCTTGTTTGCTAAGAACCATTTTTCCTCCTTAACTATTGCCCACCATCTCACCCGAAAGAAAAAGAAGGATTAGACTTTCTCACCATTTCATCTAATCCTTTATACGTTATTCGTCTTTGTTACCTGGTAATGTTTCAGTTTCACGCTTGTTGTCTTTATCAGTGTTTTTATTCTTGTCCCCATCTCCTGTTGGGTCAACATCTTCACTGGTATAGTCGCCTGAAACCTCGATCTTCTTATCTGCAGAAGCCTTTGGTGTCTTTGGAGATACGTGAGTAATATTACTTGGAATATCTTCCTTATTGAATAAGAAATGAGCTTCATTTGGAATTTCAATCATGCTGGTATCTTTATTCAAGTAGTCAAGAAGCTTAGGAGTATTAATCAAAGTAGTATCAATAAACATCTTCAAATGCTTACCGTGCCAGTTTGCTGGATCATTTGCAGTCCAAGAAATCTTACCAGTCTTGTTATCAATTTCTAGCTTACCTTGATCTGTGATTTCCTTAGCATTACCTGCTGCATCCTTATCATCGTAATCATAAACTTTAACACCCTTGATATTTTGAACGTCTGGTTCAATAGTATCTTTAATAGCCAAACTATCAATATCAACGTTATCTGGTACTGTTGCTTCAACACGGTATGTATACTTCTTACCAAAGTCTACATCTACAAGCGACTTAGTATTACCAAGTCCATCATTAGAAACAAATTTTTCATCCTTTTCTTTAGTAAACGGAATATTTGTTGTAACAATGTTAGAATCAGCTGAACCATTATCAGTAATTACCTTTGACTGGTTATCAATTACGGCTTGATTTTTATGCTTAGGATCAGCGTGATCCTTTAGACTTTTACCTGGTTTAACTGTAGCATCAAAGCTGATCTTATAAGTTTCACGGTAGAAATCATCAAGAGCCAATGTATCACCCTTAGCAATTACTGATAGATTATTGCCACTGGATAGAGTTACAGTGAACATGTGGGTAACATCTTGATTTTCACGATTATAAACACGGATTGAACCAGTATCAATGTTCAAAATATTATCTAAATTATCAGTAATTCTATATTCACTATATTTAAATCTATCACGTACATCTGGTACAGAATGAACAATTTGATAGTGATATTGTTCATAACGATTTTCTAGCATATCGTGAGTTACAGATTTAATACCACCAATTTCACTAGGAACATTAGTACCTTCATCCTTATCTGACACAAACTTTTTAGGATCAAGTGGTTTATCCTTAGTAATTGCTTTACCACCGAAAGCTAAATATGCGTGGTTAAAATTACCATTCCAAATTGATGAAGCAATTGTTCCAATTTTATTTTTATCTGCATCTGCGTCATAATTGGAATCATTTAATTGCCAGTAACCATTATTAGCTAGCAATTCATTTTGTGATTCAACAGCTTTTTTACCAGTGTTAGTACCATATACCCAAGTGATATTCATATGATCTGCATTGGATACAGTAGTAGTAATACCACCATATAAGTCCGTTGACTTTAATGTACCAGAACCATCTGGTAAAGCAGTATTATGTTGGTTAGCATCTGAATAAATATAGTTTTTACCCATTTTATTCATGTATGATAACCATGTTTTACCTTCTTGATCACCATAATAAACATTATCAATCTTGCTATAAGTTGAAGAATCAAAACCTACCCATTGGTTACCATCAATGTCCAGAAATGTCATTTGAGTATTTAATTTTAGCGGTTTTCCTGTATCATGATCGATAAAGTCTAATCGATAAGCAAGTGCACCATCACCAGGCGTAAAAATTTCAAAATCGTCAACACCAAATGCAGCATATGGATTTTCTAAAGTTACCTTTTTAGCTGGATCAGTTGAATGATCCCATTTATAGGCATTAACTTTCCAATCATTTAACGTAACTTTTAAATCAATTGTTTTTCCAGAAACAGGATCATTACCAACATTAGAGTAATATACCCCAATCTTTCCCTTTAAATTGTCATTACCTTTCAATCTAAAAGCGTCCCAAGAATGTGATTTACCTTCTGTATTTGTAGATGAAGTTGACCAATCTGCAGAAGTACCACCAAATGGACTTACCTTAGTAATTCCTTTCATAATTTTAGGTCTAAAACCATACTGTCCTGGAATTTTAGCACCTTCAGCTTTTACTCCCTTAGGTAAATCTTGCATTTGTGCATTATCAGCCTTAACGGTTGTACTTGTAGCAAATCCTAATGAAACGATTGCTAGAGCCGCTCCTGCTAAGCCGATTACCTTAGTATTTTTTAATTTTGTAGCGTCTAACACTTGGATCTCTCCTTTACTTCTTAATCAATTTATTCTTGATTCCAGTGATCTTTTCTTTGAAATCATCATTTGTCTTGTAAAGATAACTACCAATTCCACCTGCAATGGCAACTAATGCGGCAATAAACCATCCCGCATGTTGCATCATAAAGTGACCAGTTCTAGGTAAGAATCCATTTTTACCTGTAATAGGGTTATTTGATCCTGGATTGTTTGTTCCTGGATTATTTGGATTATTAGGATTCTCTGTGCTATTCGTAGGATTCTTAGGATTGTTGACGTTGCTTGGTGACTTCTTATCTGCTTGTGGTGGAATGACATTAACTGTATTAGACTTAACGTCTTTGCCATTTACTGTCATATCAGCAGTGTTTGGTACTTCACCATTAACCTTAGAATCCTTCTTTAACTTAGCAGTGATGTTAGCTGTAAATTTCTTACCGCCCATCTTGCCTACTAAATCAGCCTTAGGCTTCCATGAGAACTTTTCAGTATTCTTATCAAGCGTAAGTTCACCTTGGCTAGTTACATCATTACCATCAGCATCAGTAATTGTTACCTTTTCAAGATCAAGGACATCTTCCAAGTCATCACTGAATTCAACTGACTTAACGTCTTGCTTATCACCAACAGTGTATTCAACCTTGTAATCAAAGTCCTTGTCTTCTTGAACCTTATCTGATTCACCCCATTGACCCGACTCAGCTTTAACTTGCTTGGTTACTAAGTTACCATATGGGTCTGGGGTCTTGCCATCTGGCTTAGAAGGATCGTTAGGCTTATCCTTCTTAGGATCTTCAGGGTTCTTTGGATCACCATTAAGCGTAGTATGAACAACATTAGTTGGGGTATCTTGACCGTTAATTTGCATATGACCAGTGTTAGGAATACCGCTATTGTCATAACTTGATACATCTGCATTCGGTTTAATGTTAGAAGCAATTGCGACATATAGTTTCTTACGTGAGAACTTAGCTGGATCATTAGCAGTCCAAGTAAAGCTTTCATCCTCATCTGAAGTAACTAACTTACCTTCGTTAGTTACATTATTACCATCACTATCAATGATGACGACATTCTTTAAGTCAAGCACATTCTCCAAATCATCACTTAATACAAGTGATTTCATATTTTGAGAATTACCAATATCAAACGTCAACAGATAATCTACAGCATCACCACGTGAAGCCTGATTGCTATCTACTGTTGAAGAATTAATAATTTCTTTTAAGTCTTCTTTAGAGGTTGGTGACTTAGTAGTAATTTCACTAGCATTTTGAGATGAGGACTTTACAGGGTTCTTATAAGGCGTTTGAAGAATTTTGACTGCTTCTTCATATTGCTTATCTGTTACCTTGTCATTTGCCTTGCTCCATACACCAGTATTTGGATCGACTTTAACGTATTCCTGAGCCTTTTGATAGTCCTTTGGCAATGCACCATCACCATCAGAGTCTTGTCCTGAGGAAGTTTCAGACTTATTGCCAAAGAATTTCGTCCAATCTGCAGGATTCTTAACAATTCCCTTATGTGTCTTAGGTTCTTCTACCTTTGGGGTCACAACTGGAGTATTTGATGGGGTGTCTTTACCATTCGCCTTAAAGTGAGCCGTATTTGGAATTTCGATGGTATTGTTTTTAATATACTTTTGTAAGTCTGCATTGTCTTTAACTTTGGCAGTAACTTCAACTGTATATTTCTTGCCAGGCATAACCTTAACCAAGTCAGCATTTGGTTGCCAGTTAAAGCTTTCATTCTTTTCATCAAGCTTAAGTGTACCTTGTTCAGTGGTAATATCTTTACCATCGGCATTCTTAACAACTACCTTTTCAAGGTCAAGGACATCTTCTAACTTATCGGTAAACTCAACATCGGTTAAATGTTGCCCTTCACCTGCAGTATAGTCAATCTTATAAGTATAGTCCTTGCCAACCTCAACATTATCTTTATCTTCATGATAGGAACCTGATAGTCCCTGAACACTTTTAATTACCTTATTTTCGGCTGGAGGTGGAGTTTCAACCTTAACAGGATTTGAAGGAATATCTTTATTGTTGTACTTCATATGAGCAACATTAGGAATTTCGTAATTCTTTGTTGCTTTATTCAAGTATCCACTTAAATCTGCATCGGTCTTCAGCTTGACAGTAATATCTGCAGTGTAGATATGCTTGGGCATTTGAGTTAGATATTCTTTAGAAGGTTGCCAAGTAAAACTTTCTTTATCTTTATCAAGTTTTAAATCCCCTTCTTTAGTAACTTCATTTCCCTTGTCATCGGTGATCTTAACGTCTTCAAGATCAAGAACCTTTTCCAAATCGTCATAGAAAACAACATTACTAATGTCTTTACCATTTTCAGGAATTGAATATTGAACTCGATAATGGAATTCATCACCAGCGTCATGCTTGGCTTTTTCACCATATTGACCGTTCTTATCCTCTACTTGCTTAATTGCAGTAGGTTCTTCATCATTCGGTGTATGAACATAAACAGGTGGGGTCTTGATCTTTTCATCGTTATAGATCATTTGACCAACATTAGGAATGTTGTATTGATTCGTATTCTTATCCAAATACTTGTCTAAGTTAGCATTCTTTTGTAACGTGGTTTCAATTCGCATGCTTAACTTCTTACCTACCCAATCTTGAGGCTTCTTAGCCGTCATATTGGTTGTATTCGTCCCCTTATCAAAATCTGCCGTAAATTGATCAGTAACATCAGTGTTACCATCAAAAACTCTGGTTTTATTATGAGTAAACACTGGCTCCAATTTATCGAAAAGAACCAATTTCTTTAGATCTGCATTGTATGGAACTTGGTAGTAAATATCAAAAGCAATATCTGATCCCTTTTTAAAAGTAGCATCACTCACATATTTCACATCAGCTGCTGCATCAGCCTTAACAATATTAGGGTTCGCATTATGGTTTGCGACTGCTACACCTACGCCCACACTACCTAGAGTTGCTGTTACACCTAATGCAGATAGCAATTCTCTAGTTTGCTTTTTTGATAGCTTTTTCAAGGCTATTCCTCCTTAATTTAACAAACAAAAAAACACCTGCATTTTTGTCAATGTCACAAATCAAAACATTGATTCATATGTAGGTGTTTTCTAATAATATATAATTATTGGCAATTACTTGTCTTTTGATAATTGCTTGATCTTGATAGAAAATGGCTTATTTGTACCATCTTCTAACCATGCATAATCAAGTTGTGCATTTTCACTATCAGCCAGATCATTAGCTTTTTCTGTATCATAGTGTAATTCAATATTATTGTCATACAACTCTCTTAAGCAAGCATAACCAAGAATTGCCAAGAAATAATTCTTATCCTTAGTCTTATCTTCAAAGACATCTGGATACAAACGACTCATTCTTTCCATTGCATCAATATATTCACTTTCCAACATTACGGTTTGAAAAGCATAAGGTCTATCTACCGCTGTATAAGGAGTATATGCTACATATGGAAAACGTCCATCATACTTGCTAACCAATCCTTCCGAATACTTAAGGAATAACCAGCCAGCCCATAGAATTCGAACTGAAGCCACTCGATTGTCTTTTCTATCTACCAACCATGCAGGAAACCTTTCTTTAATAATTTTATTTGTATCAGCAAGCATAGCTTCTGGTAATTCAAAATCTACAAAAACTTGTTTTGCCATAACATTTTCCTTTCTAAAAATCAAAGGAGCCTCTAACATACTTAGAAGCTCCCTTATAACTTTCTGAGCCAGTGTATTTACCACGAATAAAAAGTCTACCTTGACCTGTCCAGTCACAGGTAAACAACGAAATTACTGGCTTCTTCTTAAACTCTTTATTATTCCAAGCTAATCTTAAATTATAAACTGAAATAAAGCGTGAAGATGTAATCTTGTAATAATAAACTTTTTTATAATCTGTTAATAAGATTGTTGTTCCATTAGGTAGATTTCCTCTTACCTTCGCAGTATATAATGGGCTAAAGAACGAACGCCCATCATCCATATTATGACCTGCTAAAGCGTAATTGCCTTTACCCATCCTCTGATATTGGTTCATTGTTCCTGCACCTAAGTTCAGTTCTACATTACCAACTCCACGATAGATATTTAATAGAACATTATGATCTCTTATTGCTATTTGTCCTACAGCTCGATAATCTCTTCTATGTTGATAAGCATTTGCAAGAGATTTTGGTGATACAGGTTCAACAGCTTTCATATTATAGCTAGGCTTTTTCTTTTGCTTGTTCTTTCTTTGACTTGGTAAGTTCTTAGTCGCTACATAATTAGCAGCTCTACCTTGAAGATGGTCAAAGTTTGCAATGCAATAAATTGCAATTCCGATTAAAAGCAATGCGATAATACTAACTATTGTCCCAATTCTTTTCTTTTTATCACTTTTTCTCTGTTGCTTGATAGCTAACCTACTTTCTTTAATCTTCATAATTTAGGTATTAAAAAAGTCAATTAGCTTAACTAATTGACCTTTGATTAATTTTACTTACTTGCTTCCCAGGCTTTAATCCATTCTGGAGCATAACTTCCTACAACAGTGAAGTTCAACTTCAAGCCACGTTGAGAATATGTGCCACTACCATCATATTTAACCTTAAGAGCCGCATAAGCATACTTATCTTTATGTCCTTCCAACGTTCTTAAATCAAGATTATCATCCTCTTTGGTATATGCGTTAAAGATTTCATCTGCAACTTTCTTTGGATCTCTTTCATTTAAATTCAAGAAAAATTGCTTTACATTTCCATATCCAAAAGCATCTAAATCATTAAGACTTCTAATACTATCCATACCTAATGCCTTTAATTTAGGCAAAAATTGACCTAAAGTATCAGTATTTTGAATTGTACCGTTACCATAACCAACAATATTATATTCAGGCGTTCCTTCTTGCATTACCCGATTTACAAAGCTAGTTAATTCTGGATTAGTCTTATAAGCTGGATAACCTTTACTCTGACGATAAGAATTGATTCGTTGCCACAAGTAATTTTGAATTTGAGCTACTTGATCATCATTGAAGTAAATATAGCCCTTTGCTTTAGCTTTTTCAGCTTCAGACTTAGAACTAGTATCAGATTTAGAGCCATTATGCTTATTAGACTTCACACTACTCTTATTTGTAGTTGAAGTAGAACTATTAGTAGTCTTTCCTGATGTAACTACAGAGCTATTATTAGTAGTACCTGCTGTAGTTCCTGCAGCAATATTATTAGTTCCTTGAGCAGATGTTGATTGCGCATTTGCAGCTTTCACATACTGACCATTACCTAAAGATAAGTAACTCTCACCATTAATAGTCTTAGTACCAACTACTGTAAAGATGTGATTCTTCTTTAAAGTATCTGCGCCTTTAATTCTCTTGCCTTCTGCATTATAAACATAGGCATTATGAGTTAAATAATATTGACCATTAACTGCATTCGACTGAATACTTGCCTTAGTATTTTGGGTAAAATTAGCTACCTTAACGTATTGATTTTTACCAATTCTATAGTATTTTTTACCATGAATCTTCTTTTGACCAAGAATATTAACTTTCTTGCCCTTCTTCAATACTTTCTTACCGTAACGATATCCATTACTTCTGTAGATATAAGCATTATGGGTAAGCTTCTTTTTCTTAACTGCAGCCTGCACAATATTTGTGTTATTGGCAGTATTATTTACTTCACTAACACCAACTGCCCCAACTGATAACAATGTTGCAACAGATAAACTTACTAAAATATTCTTTTTCTTAAACATAATTTGCTCCTCTTCTTACTTTCTTACTATTTCAACACATAGTTTTTTAGATTTTTTCTTACTCTTCACCTACCTTAAATTATACTAAATACGTAAAATTAGCGTAATAATTAATCCGTAAAATTTTTATTGTTTCAAAATATACTCTTGCGTACATTTACCAAATTGATCATAAGTAAAAGATAATTTCACTTGATCATTTTTTCGGGAAAGCAATGCCCGTAAAGACAAAGTCTCACCTCTTCTTATTGGCGTAAATTCTTTAGGATATCTTTGTGCTAAATTATTACGATAGCGAACATACTCGTCCGCAGTTAATCTTTTTACATGTATTTTTTTCATAACGCTGATCAAGCGATCAACGCAATCAAAATTATTCATTTTTCTTAATCCCAATTAAAATTTGTGATCTCTTTAATTTCCAACGGTTTTACGCTATGACCGATAACGATGATGGTTTTCTAGTTAGCCACCAAACTGTAAGCTTTTGTACAGTACGTAGCAGATAGCTTCACCTATCTCTAGCCTCTCGCTTCACGCATTCCGCAAGCTGTCCTCTTATCAATCCTAATCAAAGACTCTTTCTTGCCCTTCAGTTACTACAACACTTAAAGAGTTAAGTTTATCGACTCACTTACTATTGTTGATCACATTCCGACTTCTTATTTACTCTTGAGTTTTTCATCAAGGTATTCACATGTCAAAACAGCCAAAAAGAATGTATGCTTATCTTTTAGTAGCCTATTACAGCCATTACTATTACTTTAAATTTAAAGTTTCGTTCAAGCTAAGACTTATCATCAAGCCAAAAATAATAGTAATCTCTGTTGATGGACGGCTATTCCCATCTTGACGGGTGTGATTCTTTCTTCTTCCACCTTTGTGTGCCTTCAATTCTCTGTCTTGCAAGTCCTATTGAGTCGGCTCAATAGTCATGCACACGTCCTACGCTTGTTACAAAGCATAGTTGACGCTTATTCTGTTTTCAATGTACTAATGGACTGTTTACCAGCCCTAAAAGAACTAGCTGAGTTGAACAGCTAAATTAAAGATCAAAGATCAATAACCGTACCGACTTTCTTAATGATTAACATTCTAAAGCTTTTACTTCTTTTACCTGGTTAGTTACAACTACTGCTACAATAATTGCTCCTGTCACAGCTAAAGCGGTTAAAGTAACCTTGCTAAACTTTTTCACGTTTATCATCTCCTCTGATTATCGGTTACCCATTTTTTTAACGCTACTTTATCAATTTCGCCTTCTTGATAGCTTCTCAACAATTTTAAATAATTACTTCTAGCAGCCTCTTTTTGTGTAATTCGTTCTAGTAGCTTATCTTGTTGTTTCTTGGCTTTCTTAAGCAACCTATTAACAGAAAAGCTTGGTGGGAAGCCTTGATTTCTTGCAATTGTTTCATTAACTTCTGCTAACTGCTTTCGCAACTCATCAATTTGGTTATCATAGCTAATAAGGAGTTCTTTAGGATTATCATCCATATTTTTCTTCAAATTTTTCATATTCGAATACGCTCGCCAAACGTAATAAATAATATAGATTCCCACTGCAATTGTTATAAATTTATACATATTTTTCCTCAATTAGATTAGAGCGGAAAGATTCGAACTTTCATTGCAAGCATTAAATATGTAAAAGATTAAGTAGATATTTTTCGATTTATTTTTTAAGAGGAGCATCTCTTTTTAACTTACGTTTTGCCTATTAAACTACGCCCTATTTTTACATTAAATAGCTCCAATAATACCCGATAAACAAAATCATTATCCATAGAATAATCCCCAAGATTTGGAGCAATATTGTTACTATTTCATCTAGCTTTTCAAAAAAATTAGCAAATCTTGTGCCTGCTAAACTTGGCAAAGATGATATTGCCATAAGAATAATTATGAATAGATTTCCCGCTCCAAATGAGATCACTATGTTTCGAAAATGTTCTAATATAAATGAACTGATCATAATATCTTACCTGCTAACATCAATTAGCGGCTTTTTCCTATGATGATCGGGATATTTTCTTTTACACAATAACCTGCGATGTCCTAATTTAGGATTTACTTCAAATCCAAAGCCTAAATAAATTTGATCATAAATCTCATTTACTCGATAAAAGGTTGTCTCTTTATATTTTATATCGGTTTTATGATATTTGAGAGATAAAAAATATTTTGGGTCTTTTATAAATAGTCCATCAACATTCCAGTAATGGTACCCGTCTATCGTCAGAATTTCATAAACTTCTTTTTCAACTCTGAATACACTAAAGCGCCTATTTTTTACTGACTTCCTTGCCATCCAACACTCACCAATCATACTATCCTTAAAATGGTAAATCAGCATCTGTTAATTGAACTTCTTTTTGATTATTAAAAGGATCTTCCGCTAATTTATCTTGATTATTTGCTTCTACAATAGTTCGATCAACTTCTGGCTCTTCATCTTCCATATTATTCATATTTTGTTTATTTGTATTTTGTGAAGGGCTATTGGCTATATCCTCATTTTGACTAGTTAAGATATCAAATGAATTGACCCAAATATATTCATACGCTACCCTATTACCATTTTTGTCTACAAATTTTCTAACCCTTTGTTCACCTGCCAAGATTACTTTTGACCCTTTATGTGTATTAGCTACTAAGTTTTCAGCAACTTTATTCCAAGCAATTACATGGTGCCACTCACCAACATAGCCTCTTTGAACTTTACTATAACGGTTTTGACAAATAGTAAAGGTTACATACTTTTTTAAAGATTGAGTAGTTTTTAACTCTAAATCTTTTCCGATGTAACCATCCATTACAACTTGATTAATCATATTTCTCGCTCCTCTCTCTTCTAAAATATTTTTGGTATTTATATTATATATCGTTTTTGCGATATTTCAAGACTAAAAATAAAAAAGATACAGAATTTTTGTTCTATATCCTTAAACTAGCTATCATAACTACATCTAATTTGCTAGAATAGCTTTAGTACGAAAAAGTTAAATAAGCGGTGGTACTTTCGTTTTCATGGAGGTGGTGCCAATGGTGTATTAACTATTGCCCTAAAATCTATTGAAAGGAGGTACAGTTTGCCAAATGACAGGCTTTTTACAGTCTGTCATAGCCGTAATCTATCTGCTTTGTCTACTGGTAGTAAGTCTCATCTTGCTTACCAAAAAAGTAACGGAGTGGTTCAAAGCCTTAAAAGATATGATTGCAGCATTCCACGACTTGTGGAAAAAGTAGAGCAAACTAAAAAGCCGCTCACAAACTTTTGGCAGAGTTTAGCGACTTTTTAGTTGTATAATCAATGCCACCGCCCTTTTAGCGGCTTCGTACTAGGAGAGCTATTAGCAGTAGCTCTCTTTTTTGTTCACTAATATTATAGCAACTTTACGCTAAAAATTAAAATATTTCAACAACTTATTGGGACACAAATGACCCTAACATTGCATTCACACCCAAAATTGGCAATTGCACCGAACTATATTGGGTGAAGCTTAATTATTTTTGTCATGCTTTTGCCTTCTTTACTTCTTTGCTCTGCTTAATTTTTCTTTTAATCCAAGCAATACCCATAGTTACACCCTTAATTCCTAGAAAAATTACGCCAATTACTAGTGCAATTCTCCATACGCCATCCATCAATGTTAGTAAAGCTGGGAAAATTAAATAAATTCCAAAAACTACCCAAACCCATTTCCATAGATGAAACGCTGAAGCTAGGATGAAGACCCAAACCATAATCCAAAACCAATCTGTTTGTGAAAGTACTAAAAACATGGTGTCCTCCTAAATATACTTAGTAATCCTCATTATCTTTGTCTGAATTTGAGGAACATTGCTTGTAGTGTCAATAACAACTTGTAAATTTGCTTCAATTTGATGAACATCTTTAGCTCTAATCAACTTTATTTGCTCATGGGGCACAGTTGCCTTAATTAACAATGGTTCACCCTTAGCTTCAAACGAATGTTGCTTATTTGATAGCAAGCCTAAGGTAACTGTCCCTTGGCTCAGACTTGAATTTACTACTTTAAGCGAAACAAAACGATAATCTACAATCTGTTTATTTCGGCTGGTCATTCTTTTAACATATTTGTCTTTTAGAGACATTAAGGACGGTGATTTTAAGTTCCAGATGTCTAAACAACACTTCTAGCCCAATTAGACTTGTTAGAAAATAAGATAAGTATGTACTAAGAAATATTTTCATAGCTTGCTCCTCTCAATCACTACAAGCCACTTACCAGCTCCAATATATTTGATTTTTTGATCAGCTCTAATACTAATTAGTTGACCATTTATTTGTTCTACACAGACATCAAAACTATTGCTATCTACCGGTCTTATTCCAAGCACATCACGTCTAAATCGCCAAGTAAAGACTTTAGCTAATTCAGCTGGTGTAGTCATCACACCAGACCACAAATCAAACTTATTCATTATCATTCTCCAGTACGTCCTTAATCAATTGGCTTCTAATTAATGTTTCTTTAAGTAAAACGTTAATTTTTAAAACATAATCTGGATGAAGCCGTTGTTTCAAAACCATAGAGCTATTTCCCATTAACCCGAATACTTCACCCACCAAATAATTACTTAATTCTAATTTCTATTTTTCATTAAGCTGTTGTCCATTCAATTCAAAGTTATCTGACATACCGAGCAGCATAACGGCAAACAACCTATCTTCAATTTGTTGAATATCAATCTTATCGTTAAGTAAATCTTGTGCAAATTTTTTATTTCTTGGACTCATTTTTTTACTTTCCTCGTTATCTAGCTAATTTCATTTATATCAATATCTTTTAGTTTTATACAAAGGTATCGCAAAAATGATATATTAATAATGATTCAATCCATATTTTTTATTTTTAGAGGTACTATTATGAAAGATAAACTCAAGCAATCTGTCATTGCTATAACAAGCGCTAATTTAAAACGGTTATTATTCAATCAAAAATTAACTCAACGTGAACTTTCAGCATTAACTGGAATCCCCATTCCTTCAATTAATCGATATTATTTAGGAAATGGTGCAATTCCACAAAACAATCTCATTAAGATTGCTAAAGCGCTGCACGTTAATCCAAATGAAATTGACCCTTCATATCAACCAACTCAAGATTTTTTAGCCAATTTAGCAAAAAAAACTGATGATCCTGAATTAAACTTTCGGATCGATTCTCTCAAGCAATTAATTCAAGCTAGCAATTTATCTGTTAAAGAACTAGCTGATAAGCTTAATTTAAAGCCGATTACAGTTTATAAATGGTTAGCAGGGGTAAATACCCCTACCAAGGAAAACATAGCTAAACTGGCAGCTTTATTTAACGTTAGCGTTGAATCTTTAGCAGATATCTCCACCAATTTAACCCCACAACAGACTAAAATACTGAATGTTTTACCAACTGATTTAACTGATCAGCAAACGGATTTAATCATTTCATTAATCAAATCTGTCTTAGAAAATGCTAACTAACTTCATATTCTTCTGTAGTTTCAAACACATTTGAAATTTCAGCAATTAATGCTAATTGACAATTAATTTGCCATTGCCACCAATTCAAAACATACTCTAGTTGATTTTCTGATTCTAACGTCACAACTGAACTAGCTGATACTTGCAATTCTGTATCTTGTAGACTTGTTTTAATCTGAATTGCCACACTATCTGTTGATGTCACGGTTTTTTGCTTAATTTTTAGATGACTATCACTAAGTAATTCACTTAACTTGTTAGTAGATTCACTTAAATTCAATGTCCAGCTAGCAGGGAGTAAGTCATTAATGGCGTAACCTAACTCGTCTACTTTGAATAAAAATTCATCAAAATTTTCTTTTTTACCCGTTAATTTCATTTGTTTCTCCCAACTTACTAACTCTATTACGCTCTGCTACTCTGTAGAGCGCTTTTTTATTTTCTTGACACTAGTTTGACTATCTGATATTTTTTTTAATCATTACTTAACTCCTAACTAGTAATCTTTGCGTTCCAGTCAATCTCATGCTGATGTTGTTGCATCCATTCACAGGCATCTTTAGCAAAAATAATTGTTGTTTTTCCCTCAGAAGTTTTTCTAGGATTTACGACAAAACCACCATTTTTATAATCAACTTCTGGAAATTCATCGAAAATAAAGGTTCTTACCCAATTATCTCCCTTACCTCGACAACAGTATTCTCTAAACTCATTGATATTCCAAGTTTTACCGGTTAAATCTTTTTTGTCTTCTTTGACAGCTTCTTTAACAATACTCTTTACGAAACTTGTAAGACTTGGAAGGTTGATTAAAGCATTAGACATATCTTTTTGCATCTTTATCCCCAGCTTTCATAACTTCTTTGTGCTGCTATCTTATCTCGCATCAACTGTAATACGTATTTCCACGGTTCAAATAGTTGATCTGTTCTCATCTTTTCACTAAATGTCTGCAGTACTGCATCAAGCGAAAGATAATCACATTGGTACAACAACATACGCAACTGTCTTATTTGATCTGGCGTTGGAATAGTACGTGTGCCTTTCCATTGATCGTTCATTCTTGCAATTTGAAACAATTGTTTATAGACTTTTTCTTTTTTTGGATCTTCTTCGGATTTTTGATTTTTGATACTGTTGCCATGATCCTCTAAGGAGGAACTAGAAGAAGATTTATTAACTGTTCTATTAGTTGTTCTATTATCTCTGTTCTTTTTATGTGAAGTCGGCTTCACTAGGGGTGTGAAGCCGACTTCACTACCCTCATGAAGTGTACTTCCCCACCCTAGTGAAATGTATTTCACTAGGGTTGCGCCAGCGTGTATTTTTCTACCAATGATTGCATTATTTTCATCGCTCACTATTTTTTCACGTATGATCAGCTTTTTCTTTTCCAAAATATCGAGGTAATCATTGACAGTACGAGTAGATACTTGTAATCGTTCACTAATCTTTTTATTACTCATAAAAAACTCGCCAGTCACATTGAGCATTGAAATTATTTCGCCCATTAACAAGATAGTTTTAGGCTTTTTCAATAATTCCTTATCTCTTGCTATACCTACTGGAATATTTAAAAAAGCTTTTGATCCTTCAAACACTTTCTCCACTTTATACCCCTCTTAGTTTATCCGATTTGAATAACTTTATTTTAAAAAAATATCTGGATCAATATCTAAAACCTTTGACACTGTTAGCGCAAAATCTGCGTTAAACTTTAAACGACCATTTAGTCGACTGCTAAAATTAGCGCTACTGATTCCCACTTTTTTAGCAACATAGTTTTGCTTAATTCCATGCTCTCTAAGATAATCCTTTAAAATCTTCCCAGCATTTTCTTTAGTTGTTCTAACCAAATTATCACCTTCTTATTATTCAATTTGAATATTTTTCTTAACAAGAATTATAATACGCCGTTTTGGATAAATGTCAATAAATATTTATCCTTTTTGAATATTTAATTTTAGAATTGAGTCAAATAGGATAATTTTTTTGCCTTTAGGAGGATTTTTATGAGTATTTTTAGCGATAGACTTACCAATGCAAGAAAAGCTATGGGATGGTCCAGAAAAAGAGCGGTTTCTGAAATCGGTATTCCATATCCAACATATTCTAATTATGAACAAGGAAAAAGAGAGCCTGATATTTCAACAATAGCTATCTTTGCAGAAAAACTTAACACAAGTGCTGATTATCTGCTAGGGCGAACTAATAACCCTTCTCCTTCCTCCACTAACAGCGAAATCACAGACTCCGATTTAAATAAAATGATTGATAATGCTAAATTTTTTGATGGTAAGCCAATAGACGACCATGACAAGGAGCTAGTCAGGGGCATTTTAAAGAGAATTTATAATGAAAAATAGAAAAAGGTGTGCATTATGGACACTGAACTTAAAAGGCTACTTAAAGAATCAAACATAAAATTGGAGTTTGCTCCTCTACATTGCCCAGGCTTACTCGTACCTGGAGAAAATAATAAGCCTAACGTAATGATAGTTAATTCAAGCTATGACGACGAGAAAGCTAAAAACGTAATCCTACATGAACTGGGACATATGATATACGACAAAGATGTTCAAGGCGACTACAAAACAGATGATTGTGCTCGTAGTTGCAGTGAACACGGAGCAAATTCTTTTTTAATACATGAAAGAGTCAAACAATATTTCGCTTTGGGTAACGATTTTCAAACTGCTAATTGGTTAGACTTTGCTAAAAGCATCGGCACACAAGACTACTTTCAAGTGCAAGAAGAACTAAATAAATATAAATTTAAAGAGTGAACATATGCTTTTAACTATTTCAAATTATTTAAAACGCCCACCTGCTCAAACAAGTAGGTGGGTGAATTTATATTAAAACACGTATAAGTAATTTATACGTAACATTTAAATAGCATATAAGTAATGTAAGTGTATGAGGTAATGGATATGGCACATTTTGAAAAAAGAGGTACTAAGTGGCGCGCACAAGTATCTTGGTATAACTCTCAAGGTAAACGTCAATTTAAAACTAAACAAGGGTTTTTAACTAAATCAGCAGCTAGAAAATGGGCTAATGAAATGGAAGTTGCAAAAGATGATAATCAAATATCTAATCAAGACCCTATTTTTGCTGAATATTTCAAGGATTGGTATGAAACTTATAAAACGCCTGGTACAACTAACGGCACTAAAAACAGATACAAACAAATTTACAAACTATTAACTGAATATTTTGGTAAAACTAAGCTTTCAAAGGTTACCAGGTATCAATACCAAGAGTTTATGAACCAATATGGAAAAGAACATGTTAAAGGTACAGTTTACAAAACAAATGGAAGCATCAAAAGTAGTATTAAAGACGCCTTAGCTGAGGGCTTAATAAGAACTAATTTTGCTGAAAGAATAAATTTGACTTGGAATGATGAACGTACTAGAAAAATTGATTATCTCAACTTCAATCAGGTACAACAACTTAAAAACTCACTCTTAGACGGAATTAAACCATCATATATCAGCAGATACATGCTCTTAACTATCCTCTACACTGGCATGCGTCCTGGCGAAATCAGAGTTCTAACATGGCACGACTTAAACTTTGAAGACCATACTATTCATATTTCTAAATCATGGGATTATGATAATAACAAAATAATTGACTATGACTCTGATGAAATTAATAAAGAAACTAAAAACCGTTCTTCTACTCGTGTTATTAAAGTAGATCAGTATTTACTAGATATTCTCAGTCAATTAAGACCCAACAATCATGAACGCCTTTTTATTGACCCTGATGGGAGAATTCCAACCTCAAGTGCTGTAAACAAGGTCTTGCGAAAACAATTAAAAAAGCTTAATATTAGCAAAGAGAATTTTCATTTTCACAGTCTAAGGCACACTCATGTAGCTATGTTGCTATTCAAAGGTGTTAACCTATATTCAATAAGTAAACGTCTTGGGCACTCAAATATGAGCATCACGGCTAATACTTATGCTTACATGTTAGATGAATTAAAGCAAAAATCCGATAAACAAATAGTAAATATTCTGGACGAGATTTAAAAGAATTTCGTCCTTTTTTCATGACTAGATACCTTTTGGATACCTCTAGAAAACAAAAAGCCCGTAAGATCAACACTTACGGACTTCTACTTACGGAATGTGAGGGATTTGAACCCTCGATACAGGTATAAGCCCGTATACATGATTTCCAATCATGCTCCTTAAGCCGCTCGGACAACACTCCATATCACTTTACTCCGGCTGTCAGACTCGAACTGACGACATCTTGATTAACAGTCAAGCGCTCTACCAACTGAGCTAAGCCGGAATATTAAAAAAGAGCACGGCAGCTTCCTATCCTCGCAGGCAGTTGCCCA
>SKEM01000353.1_pt1 | contig 32939 bp, 35 predicted proteins | sample 4826731 | NCBI WGS metagenome assembly SKEM01 (sample SAMN11008809, study PRJNA524170) | human gut metagenome | biome: Human fecal sample; material: Feces; isolation source: fecal sample from pouch patient p37 | host: Homo sapiens | place: Israel: Tel-Aviv | collected 2015-07-27 | reverse complement strand
TATGTCAAGGATTAATTTCAATTAATTTGAAGAATCAATGACGTTGTCCCTCGCGACAACAGAAATATACTATACACTCATCTCCGGCACCCGTCAACACTTTTGTGACATTTATTTTAATTTTTGTGCAAAAAGATTACGAAGCGGTTTCATTTTATTACCGTTGCTTTACTATCGTCGTTTCCTACGCAAACAAAAAGTGCGCCATCCCAAACCTGTTTGGAACAACACACTTTCCTTTATTCAAGTTTTTACAAATCTTCTGGAACATTATCAATCGGTATTACGGTCATGGCACCCTGCCGAAAGACGTTGACGTGATGAATGTCGTGAGCTTTCAACATTGCTAATGCATCTTGAAAATGGTTTTCGTAATTAGTAACGTCATGTGCGTCTGAGCCAATCGTGTAACGCTTGCCGCCGAGTTGTTTGTAAATCTCAATAGCGTAATCATACAAACCAATATTGCGATACTTATACATACTCTTGGTGTTCAACTCAAACGCCATGTTATTTTCAATTGCTACTTTAAAAATCTTCGTGAGCAGGACACCTGCCGTCGTAGCAAACTGTCCCGAAGTTAAGTTCAAACGCCGAACTCCGTAATCAAAATGCGCCAAAACATCCGCGTCGTGATATTCGTTAATTCCTTGCCACATCATTTGGTAGTATTCCTGCGTGACCTTCAACGGATCGAGATGGGCAACCTGTTCATCTTGGAAATCCATCTCGCCATTTTGATGGAAGCTTAACAGACGCAAGTCGAACGCGTGATGAGCCATGTAATCCTTAATACGATCAATTTGACCGGCTGAAACGCCAATTTCGACGCCCTTATAGATTCGTTTACCAGTAGCCTTCTTCAATCGTTCAATTTCGGTAACGTATCCGGTATAGTCCGGAATACTATCCTTTTTGTCCGCGTCAGGATTATTAAATTCCAAATGTTCCGTTGAAACGAAATCATCTCCGGAAACTTTTAGGTAATTTTCCATCTTTTCGTCCGAATCAAATGAAAAATCGGTGTGTACGTGTTGGTCATAATACAACATAAATATCGCCCTCCGTTCTTGGTGCAAGCCCTCCCTAATGCTATTTTAGCACAATCAGAGAGTGACTGAACGGATTTAGCTCACAGGATTGATAATTAACCGCCTAATTAAGCCAAGTCTTCTCCATTAGATTGGATAACTTTTTGATACCACGCAAACGAATCCTTCTTAGACCGGTTTAGCGTTCCGTTTCCTTCATCGTCTTTATCAACGTATATAAATCCGTAACGCTTCGACATTTGCCCTGTGGAAGCTGAAACAAGGTCGATGAACCCCCACGGCGTATATCCCATTAAATCCACTCCGTCGAGTTCAACCGCCTTCTCCATTTCTTCAATATGTGCCCGTAAGTAAGCCACGCGGTAAGGATCGTGGATCTGGCCGTCTTCCGTCACCTTGTCATAAGCACCCAACCCATTTTCTACAATGAATAGTGGTAAATGATAGCGATCAGTCAACCAGTTCAACGAATAACGCAGTCCAACCGGATCAATCGACCAACCCCAGTCACTAGTTTTAACGTGCGGATTATCCACCACGATCTTTTCCAATGGCAACTCGTCGGCATCCAAATCCATCCCTGCCGGAAGAGCAACCGTGTAAGAACTGTAGTAACTAAATCCAACGTAATCCACAGTTCCTTCCTTTAAGAGCTGCCGATCTTCTTCGGTAATGTCTGTACGATAGCCCTTCCGTTGGAGGTACGCCTCAATATTCGCCGGATAAACGCCATTTACGTGTACGTCAGAGAACCAGTAGCGACGTTGCATTAGTCGTTCCGCAAGCATGACGTTATTTGGCGCAGAATTCAATGGGTATAGCGGCGTGAAATTGATCATGCAACCAATTTGGAAATCGGGATTGATTTCATGACCTAACTTCACAGCACGGGCGCTCGCTACTAACTCGTAGTGGGCCGCCTGATACATTGCCGCTTCCCGATTTTCCCCGGCCTTAAAAATTAGTCCCGAATTGGTTGCCATCAAAAAGTCGTTGTTGTACATTGTTTGGTTGTTAATTTCGTTAAAGGTCATCCAATACTTGACTTTGTTACGATAGCGTTTAAAACAAACTTCCGCGAACCGAACGAACAGGTCAATCACCCGGCGGTCCGCAAAACCATTGTACTTTTTCACTAAATGATACGGCATTTCAAAATGTGCCAGAGTAACCACTGGCTCAATGCCGTACTTCAAACATTCATCAAACAAGTTGTCATAAAATTGCAAACCGGCTTCGTTAGGTTCTGGATCGTCACCATTCGGGAAAATTCTCGTCCAGGCAATTGAGGTCCGAAACGCTTTGATCCCCAATTCTGCAAATAACTTCACGTCGTCTTTGTAGCGGTGGTAAAAATCAATCCCCTCATGATTGGGATAGTTCTTGCCCGGAACCACTCCGTCAGTGATTTCCCGCGGATGATCTTTAGTGCCGGCGGTCATTACGTCCGCGACGCTCACGCCTTTTCCATCCGCTTGCCAAGCTCCCTCTAGTTGATGAGCAGCTACCGCGCCACCCCACAAGAAGTTTTTAGGTAATTTTGTCATGTGCTCGTCTCCCTTGTTAAATTGATGAAATCCCTTACATTTTATTTTGCACCGTCCCATTGATTTTGTACAATTTTTTGGCAAACAAAAAACATGTTTCGCGAATAAAACGCAAAACATGTCACACTTATTTTTTATTCTGTAAAGATTTGCGTTCGGGGCTCACCCAGGTCCCCGAACCCAACCCAAAGATGGTTTTTAAGGCTGGGATAAACGTAGTTACCACCGTAATGGGATTAATCATCCAAAAGAAAAGCATGTACAATGGAGCAAAGATGATGTACTTAAGCTTGGCCGCGTGATGATCGAGTAACAAGGCCGCCAATAGCTGAAAAAAGCCGGCAATGATTTCAAAGGCAATAAAGATAAAGGCCATCATAAAACCACGAAAAACGGTATCGTAATGCCCATTTAGATACGCGCCACCCATGGTGATTGCGAAAATAATCGCCGTAATCACGAAGAAAAACGACCAGATAATCGAGAGGGTTGAATCGATAAACATCGACATTTGGTAACGGTGTTTGATCGGATGCCGGACGAACTTCTTGATGTTCGTTAACCAGACTTCAGTTCCTCCCTGCGCCCAGCGCTTACGTTGCCGATAAAGATCGCGGATCGATTCTGGCACATTCATGTGGAACACAATGTTAGGCGCAAACCGGGGCACCGCACCAATCATCTGGTGGTCCCAGGCGATGCTAATGTCCTCCGTCGCTCGATTTTGGCGAAAACCACCCACGTCAATTAAAAAGTCCTTCTTATACATGGTGTTGGCGCCACTGTAAGCGTACATCGAATCGTTAACCGCGGTTTGGCTACGCTTGATCACCCCTACAATGCTTGAAAATTCTACCGTTTGGGCTTTGCCAATGATCTTAGTTCGATTTTGGACGTCCATGTTTGCGGTTACCGCAGACGTGTTGATGTCGCGATCACTCAGAAAAAAGTTCATGTACTTCATCAGCGCGTCGGGCTCGGGAATGGTGTCGGCGTCGTTACTTAAAATGTATTCGCCCTTAGCAAAGTACATCCCGATATTGAAAGCGTGAGCCTTCCCCTTATTTTTCTTGATTTTAATGGTGCGTAGCCTTGGATAACGCTCCCGGAGCCGGGCCAAAATCGCAGCGGTCTGGTCCGTGGAACCGTCGTCCATCACTAACACTTCAAAATTATCATAGTTAATTTCTTCAAATAGGTAAGTAATCGTTTCTTCAATCATTACCTCTTCATTATGAGCGGGAATCATGATTGTTACCATCGGCTGCTCTTCTGCAGGCAAATTTCGCCAATTATCGTCACGTTTGTTAGCTTTCAAAAATCGGTAAGATAGCGAGCCGGTAAACCAAAAGAACGCTCCCACTACGGGGTACAAACATAGAATTAATAGTACAAAATTAGTCGCAGTAGCTAAAAAACTTCCTTTGAACAGATTGTTAAATACAATCGGTGCCATGTCCCTACTCCTTATTTAAATCATCCAAGTTAGCTTCCTGATATAGGCGATGAATTTCATCCGTATCCAAATTTTGCTCGGGCTCCACTTCATAGTACTTTACGTTTTCACGAAACTCTTCATCACCAAAACGGTCGGTCATGAATTTCTCTAAACGTGATTCTCGTTTACGCTGATTAATCGGGTTGAACGTCGGCCACTGTTCGGCCAAGCGTTCCCGGCGCCGGTTTTGAATGATGGTCATGCTAACCGCAAATAGGCCCGCCATCGCAAAGGAAAATAGCAAGACCGCTGCTAAGAATTTAATCTCAAAAATTCCTTCCGGATCGGTCCATAAGTGAGGCACCCGCGGATCAGATTGAGCCCATAAAGCAGTTGCTGTAATCACCACGGGAACGATCACCCCGATCCAACCCAAAATAGCGACTAAAGTTTGCCAAATCTTCAGCCACCAATGGCCTTTTTCAAAATACGGGTCGGTATATAACTGTTGCCTTTTATCTTTCATTTTTCTGCACCTCGGTGAACGTCCTCAGGCTTGCCAAAAAGGTAGCCTTGCCGGGCATCAATTTGTAATTGTTCTGCTAACGCTTGATCCGCAGCATTTTCAATCCCTACTAAAACCAATTTAATATGGTTCTTGCGTGCCAAACGATTCCAAAACTGAAGGTTTAAATCAAGCCATTCGTGCGGGTCTTCTTTACGGAAACTTCGCATCGAAGCCTTCAAAATATCAATTTCAGGTAAGAGCCATTCAATACTTTTTAAATCATTTAGTTCCGAGCCCACGTTATTAACGGCAAATTGCATCCCGTAATTTCGCCCCATTTGGATTTGTTGCCTCAATAAGCGCCGGTTCACCCGTTTTTCCATGGCTTTAATCGAAATTTCTACCGCCAAATTCATTGGTTCAATTTTTGTAATTGCCCACCGAATAAAGTATTCAAAATCCCGACTACTAATTTGTTGGTAAGTTAGTTTGATGGAAAGGGTGACCGGCTCCGTTGGCAAGGAAACGAAGGTGTCCTCTAATAAATCAATCACGCGTCGTAACGGTAACGAATTAAAGTCTTGCGGCAACGTCCATTGCCCTGCGGCGTCCTGGGTGCGTAATAAGCATTCGTAACCCGTAATTCGGCCGTGTCGGTCAACCTGCTTCTGAATAAAATAGCGTAGCGGAATGTGTGGGTCACGCAAATAATTACCGCCCCGATACCTCGTTTTCCAAAAGTAAACTCCAATAATAACCACCGTCAAAACCGCCATTAAAATCGCTAGCCAAAACAAAAAATCTTCTAGTTGATTTAGCGTCATTGTGCTACCTCACCATATATGCTGATATTTTTGATATGTTCAGTTTTTTATACATCAGAGAAGCATTTTACCCTAAAAAGAGTTTAAAATCGAGGAAATATTTGCACAAAATAAAACGGACCTAAAAGATTGCTCTTTTAAGCCCGCATATTCATCTTTAAAAGTACTAAGCAATGCTTTGAATGAACTCCTCAACTTCTGCTGGGGTGTGACGTTCGCCTTTTCCAAAGCGTGCCAATTCCTTGCCATCTTCTAACGCGATGAAACTAGGAATTCCCATAATGCCAAAGTGTTGAGCTACTTCCAAGTTGTCGTCACGGTCAACCGTGATCCAATCGTATTGGTCGTATTTCTTCATGATTTCAGGCATTGCTGGTTTGATGAACGCACAATCTGGGCACCATCCGGCGGTAAAGAAGAGCATCTTCTTACCAGTTTTAATTGCATCAAAAATTTCTTCGTTAGTTAAGTTTGCTTGATTACTCATTATGAACGTCTCCTTTTATAAGGTCGCTAGATAACCGAAAGTTGAACTTACTTTTTGTAAGCTAACTTTATATTAATATTCTAACAGCTTCTTTTGACTTTGACAACTGAATCATCTCAGCTTAACCAAAACACAAAAAAACACACCCAGACCGGCTCTAGGTGTGCTAGCAAAAAAATAAAGAAAGATATCAATAATCTCAATGTGAGGCAGTTGTTTAATAGAAAATGGGGTATGAAGTTTCTAAATTTAAAATCTAGAAGATTCATTTTTTCTACCATGCCAAACGCGTAGTTCTTAACTACGATTATTATATTAGTACTTTAAACCTTGTATAGTGTCTCAATTTTTTAATTAAAATGACTAAAATCAGAAATTTAAAGAAAATCTATCGGATAAAACACAAAGTCGGACCCCATTACGGCTTTAAAATCGCTAAAAACTCAAAATTTATCCATCTAAGCTTTAAGTTTAGTACTTTTTCGATTCGTTTTAGTAGGTTCAACTGTCTAAAATATCCACCTTATCCAACAGTTTTTCACGTGGAACAATTTATTTAGTTTGCAACGTGAACCAAAAGGACTGTTTGACCGTCCAAACTTTCAAATCAAAGGGTTGGTAAGGTAAATCTTCTCCATTGACTTGACCATGTTCCGGAGCAAAGGAGTGCACCAGAACTTCCCGCCCCGTCGCAAAGAACACGTCAGGCATCGCTAAATGGGAACCATCCTTCAACAGCTTGGCAAAAAGGCGAATAAAACGCAATAGCGTTAATTTCTCCGTAATCACCACGTCTAATTTGCCATCATCTAACCGAGCCTGCGGAGCAATTCCCACCCCGCCACCAAAATATTTGATGTTCGTAATCGAAACCAAAAAGGCATTTTTAAATTGTCGGGTTTTCCCGTCGATCGTTACACTCATGGGGAAACCCTTTTGTTTAACCAGCGTTTTTAACAACGCGGAAATGTACGCGGTTGATTCTAAGTGCCATTTGCTTAACTTGATTTTTTGCCCTTGGTTGGCTTGGTAAACGACACTGGCGTCAAACCCAATTCCCACGTTGTTACTAAAGTAGTGGACCACCGGCTCCTTGCGGTCTTGGTATGCTCCGACGTCTAAAATGGTCGGCTGAGTCGTTTGGATCAACTGTTGTAAAGCCAAATACGGGTCGCGGGATAAACCCACGGCCCGGGCAAAATCATTTCCTGATCCCGCCGGAATGTATCCCAACGGAATCGTTGCATCAACACGTTGGACGCCTTCAAGAACTTCCATGAGGGTGCCGTCCCCGCCAAATGCGACAATTATCCACCCCTTCCGATGACTGGTAGCAAATTGTTGTGCTAATTCAATGGCATGTCGGGGGTATTCGGTAACCACGCTGTCAAACTCAACCTGGTTTTGGACCAATAAATGGTGCATTTTTTGCCAAGTTTCGGCCGAATGGCGGGCCCCCGCCCATTTATTGATAATAAAGTAGTATTTCATCTGCTTACTCATCATTACTTCACAAACTTCTCCAAGAAGTGCGCCACCTCTTCGCGATAACGCTTTGGATCAGCCTTCAGGGCTTGCACGTGGTCCGCTTGGTTGACCAGATATACCCAACTTGGTACTTGGGCAGCCTCCACTAAGTCGTCCAACATTTCAATTGGCACAAACCGGTCCGCTTCGCCATGGATAAACATAATCGGTACCCGAACCTTTTTGATTTGGGCTTCGATGTCGGCTTCCTTAAATGAATATCCGGCCTCTTTTTCCGTTAACAGACTAGCAATTAGCGCTAGCTCTCGAGGCGGTAAGTGGTAGTAGCGCTTGAGGCGGTGCCGGAACTGTTGATCAAGCCGGTTGAAACTACTGTCCTCGATCACTGCCACCACGTTAGACGCAATGTCAGGTTCTCCAGCAGCCGCAATTACCGTGGCCGCTCCCATGCTGATTCCCATCAAGACAATCTTTTCATCGGCGTTAGTTAGCATTACCGCACGTTGCACCCAACGCACGTAATCACGCCGGTCTAACCAACCAAAGCCGATTAGATTTCCTTCACTTTCACCATGACTGCGGGCGTCCGGCATCAACACGTTATAACCCAGTTCGTAAAAAATCTTCGCGTAAGGGATCATTTGCCGACGAGCGTGATGGTACCCGTGCGCCAAGATCACCGTGTGTTTGGTGGGTTGCGGTTGGCGAATGAAGGAAGCCTTTAATTGCAGTCCATCTTCGCTAAGCATTTGTACCGTTTCCGGATGTTGCTGGTTGAACCACGCCAAATTTAAGGCGTCATTATCTTCACTTTCCGAGCGTTCAATCGCCCGGTTTTTCGCTTTTTCGGTATTTTTAATGCCTACTAAGAAACTTGCGTAACCACCGATTCCCATACCAGCGGTCATGCCGACTAGTGCCGCACCGAGTCCGGCCAACACATATTTAGTGCTTCTCTTCATCTTTTGAGGCTCCTTATCTTTCCTTAAAAAATCATTCTTCTGCGATAAAAATTTACTTTCTTTCATAAATACTATATCAATTTTCCGCAGAAAAGTGCTATAGTATTTATGTAAGGGGTCCGTAGCTCAGTTGGGAGAGCATCTGCTTCGCATGCAGGGGGTCGACGGTTCAAGTCCGTTCGGATCCATTATCGGTTACATAAATTAACGATGAGTACCAAACTTTTCCGGGAGAAACGTCTCGCAGGTAAAGACTTGGTTAACGAATGAAGAGCTGAATTTTGGATTCGGCTCTTTTTTGTTGCAAAATCTGGGATTAATTCTTTATAAAAAAAATCACAACCACTAGACTCTTGTTACTAGTGATTATGAATTTTTCATAAATATTCGAGTAAAATCCGCCATGAATTATATTTGATTTGGGAATCGTTTCCTTAAATAAGCTTATTAGTCCTTCGCGTGGACATCAAAAGCTGACAATAGCATCTCTTCTACTCCAGGAGCATCTGGATTATGACTACCTTGATTTTTGTCTAAAGCACGAATTGCGTCTATTTCGTCTTCCGTTAACTCAAAATCAAAAATGTCCAAATTACTTTTAATCCGTTCATCGTGAACTGATTTTGGAAAAACAATTACCCCTTCTTGATTTTCGAAACGTAAAATAATTTGTCCAACATTCTTTTGATACTTTTCCGCCAATTTAACAATGACCGGTTCATTTAGTAGCTTTGCGTTGCCTTGTCCTAATGGAGCCCATGCTTCTAACTTTACGTTATTGGCTCCTAAAATTTTTCGTAATTCTTTTTGCTGAAAATACGGGTTAAACTCAACTTGATTTACCGCTGGCATTGTCTCAAACTGAGGTACAAAATGTTGCCAAATTTTAGGCGTCATGTTGGAAACCCCAATTGAACGGATTTTCCCTGCTTTTTTAGCTTCTTCCATCGCTTGCCAAGCCCCAGGGACATCTCCATAAGGTTGGTGAATTAAATAAAGGTCGATATAATCTAATCCCAGCTTTTGCAGCGACAAATTAATAGCCTTTTTGGCAGGTTCATATCCATAATCTTGTAGCCACAACTTGCTGGTCACCCAAATTTGTTCACGTGGAATGCCGCTATCTTTAATAGCCCTGCCAACTTCGTGTTCGTTAAAATAAGCTACCGCCGTATCGATATGCCGGTATCCGGCTGCCAAAGCCTTCCTTACCGCGTCGTAGGTAGTCCCATCGTTGGGAATTTGAAAAGTTCCAAATCCGATTGCAGGAATTTCATTACCATCGTTCAATTTAATTTTAGTTGTGTTCGTCATAATTAAATCACTCCTTTTAATTACCGTAATTGTTTCAAACTTTCCCCAAAAATTTGTTCAATGGTTACTGGATCACGGTGATCAAAGAACTGGCTTTCATGCCGATTTAAAGTGCTCATTAAATTCATATCTGCGTCATCTAACTCAAAGTCAAAAACTGCAATATTCTCTTCCATGCGCGCACGGTGGACGCTTTTTGGGATCACCGTAATGTTTCGCTGTAATAACCAGCGTAAAATTATTTGACCCACCGTTTTATGATGTTTTTCAGCAATTTGCTGGATAAGCTCATTTTTAAATATATCATGCTTACCTTCTGCAAACGGGGCCCATGCTTCCACCCGAACATCTTCACGTTGATTAACTGCAACTTCCTTCACTTGTTGATACCAAGGATTTACTTCAATTTGATTAACGGCTGGCTTTACTTCCATCGTTAATTCTAGGTTTTTTAGCTGATCCCCGTAGAAATTAGAAACCCCGATTGCCCGAATTTTACCGGCACGATAAGCCTCTTGCATGGCTCGCCATGCTCCCATCACGTCACCATAGGGCTGGTGTAAGAGGTATAAGTCTAAATAATCTGTCCCCAGACGTTGCAATGAGGCATCAATTCCTTTTTTAGCCCGTTCGTAGGTAAAATCTGATACCCATAATTTTGAAGTAACAAATATGTCTTCACGGTTAATACCACTTGCTTTAATTGCTTTGCCGACTGCCGTTTCATTTTGGTAAGCCGTTGCCGTATCAATTAGACGATACCCCACGTCCAAAGCATTTTTCACCGCTTTTTCTGCTTCGTTAGCATCTGGAATTTGGAAAACTCCGTAACCCAATTGCGGCATTTCAATTCCGTTATTTAATTTCACCATCGGAACTTTTATCATTACAATCTCCTCCTCAAAACTGATTGTAATTATCCTAACGTGCAAAAAAGTAATTGAAAATTGCTTGTTTTACATGCTAGCATTCGTTTAAGACATACTAAGCAGGAGGCAGCCTTTATGATCGATACTTACCTATGGCAAGAACTAGTCGTTTTTGCTAAAACCGGTACTCTAGCTAAAACTGCAGAAACCTTACATATTACCCAGCCGTCCGTGACTCGGGGACTCCAAAAGTTAGAAGACACTTTAGGAGTATCGCTTTTTGACCACCAACCTAACAAGCTCACCTTAACTGCGCTTGGCGAACTAGCTGTCCAAGAAGGCGAGCAAATCCTGCAACGGCAACAACTCGCAATTAAAAAAATCCGTAACTTTGCAGCTCAACAAGACATCGTTAAAATAGCATCAACCGCCCCTGGACCGCTACTTCTACTTAACAATCTTTCGTTGGCTGAATTAAACATCACACAAAATTTATTAGATACTGGCAGTATAAATGAAAACTTATTAAATAATCGGTTTACAGGAATTATTTCTAACCAAGAAGTACAAAATAAAGATATTGAATCAGTCTACCTAGGCAAAGAATCGTTGATAGTTAATTTGGATAAATTTATGTACCACTCTAACCAAGCTTCCATAACTTTTAAAGAGCTTGCGCGGATGAACTTTGTAGTACTTACTGATATTGGTCCATGGCAATCCATTATCCAAGAGGAAATTCCCGATGCTAAATTCATGTATCAGGCGCAACGGTTTGCGTTCACTGAAATTACTAAATACTCTAACTTTCCTTACTTTTCGACCAATCTCTCTTCGTTCGATTTAGAATACAACACTCCGTTAAGCGATACAGACGATCGGATCCCTATTCCGGTTAGTGACGAGGCTGCAACTATGGACTTTTACATCAGCTATTTAAAAACTAATCGTCCTAAAGTGGCTTCGCTAGCCAAAAAAATTACCCAGGCCTGGCCCCAATAGTTCTAAATCCAGGTTATTTAATGAAGGTAATAGCGCGTTTACTCAAAACTATCCGTAGTAACAACTGCACAACTATTTTTAGCAATTGGTGATTTTCTTATGTTTAAGCGTAAAATTAGCTAAATTCAGTTAAAAATCCTACATTCGTATTCTCAAAAACGCTCAACAGGTCTCTTAGAAGCTCGTTGAGCGTTTTATGTCGTGTCAATTTATTAAAAATCATTTTTTCAACCTAATTCTATACCAATTCACTTCAAAAAAATTTATCATAACGATTACGAGTGATTTATTTCACTGCAAGCCCGTTCTCATCGGGTTCCTTTTATCGCAGAATTGGTCTAGTAAACTTTTACGGGTCTTACCTTCTGGAATTAATCCGCGTATACTATTTGGGTACTGCTTTTTAATAAGTTTTTAAGCCTGAATCAGCTTTCTACCGGGCTAATACAAATCATAGAAAGAAGGACTTTATTTTGCAAAGTACACAAGACACAGATTTACGTTACAATCCTCAATCACCAATGCGGGTGTTTAACTTGCATTGGTATAAGGACCAGATGAGCGGGTGGATGACTTCGAGCTACATATTGTTAGCTTGCGGTACCCTTTTTCTTTTAGCAACGGGCCTATACCACAACTTTAACGCCCTCGGAATCACTTCCACCATCGCTGGAATAATTGGTTTTACGTGTACTTTGAGTATTACCAACGGCAAACCCATCAACGGGGTGTTGGGATTCGTTTCCGCCTTGATGCTGATTTACGTAGCCTCAATTACCGGCAACTACAGCGACGTGGTGATGCAAACCGCCTACATCTTCTTGTTGGATATTCCGGTTGTGCTCAATAAGAACTGGAACAGTAGCGAAGGACTCTCTCCACGTTTGCTAACCGGTAAATACATCGGACAAACCGTAGTGACGTTCATCATTTTTTGGGCAATCACTTACGGCTTAGACACCGTAATCTTAACTAGCCCGCGTCCAGTGATCGATTCGCTTAGCGCAACGATTGGCTTAACCGGGGCCGTGCTGACGGTTCGGCGCTTCCGTTCTAGCTATTACTTCTGGTTTGCACAAAGCATCATGAGTATCACCTTATGGAGCGTGACGGCGATTGCCGGACATCCCGTTTGGGTACTTTTCTTCACCTACTGCCTATACTTGCTAAACGACATTATTGCTTTGGCAAGCAGTAAATGGTTCCACGACCGCGCTTAAAAAATAGTAAGCATTTGGAAACAACATTGTAGTCTAAAACACCCTCAATGCCCGGAGAATACCGGTATTGAGGGTGTTTTGGCGCTTAGTTGATTTGAAATTTTAAAAAGTGCGAATACTTTCTAAAAAATTATCTTTCCTTTGGTTTAAAAATACAGTAAATGCGAAAAATCAATGCCACGATAGCTATTAATACTACTATATCCATAACGTAGTTAAACATTAAATTCTTAAACCAAAAGCCATGAATATTTGATAGGTGTACTAAAACACCCGATAAAAATATCAGCCCAAAAATATCTAACGCTGTAATAAATAATGGGTACCGATCGACAAATGCATGGGTACACTCCTTAGTATTTGAACACCCACATGCTAAATACGTCTTCCCAGAAAGAACACCAATTGATTGAATTAGTAAGAAGATTAATACTAGCAAACCCATCATCAAAATTGAGCCTGCTATTAACGTACTTGAGAGCGGAGCCTTTTTTACATTGGTAAAAATTTCCTTGAACGCATCGAATCCACCAAATAGACTAAATATCAACGCAGAAAAAATACCCAGAATTGATATAAATTGGTTCTGAGTACCTTCTAATTTACGTTCCGCTATCTTTAAGTTTCTTTGCGTGAGAACTAGTTTCTCATTTGCGTCTGTTAATTTTTCTTGTGCATCACTAAGGTCTAGTGTCGCTTTTTCCAACTTCGCCGTAGTATCCTTAGCCTCTTCACGTACTTTATTAATTTCGTCAAAGAAGGTTTTATACTGTTCCAACGCTAATTTAATATGATTTTTTATCTTATCAGGTACCTCTTTTAAAGCTTCGTATTTTTTGGCTTCGTCCACTTGATCTTCTAAACCGCTAATTGTTTTTTTCATCTGATCCAAATTAGCTTGCCAAAATAACGATGCTTCATTAGTATTTCGATTATCGTCATCATCCATTTTAACGTCGTCATAGTGAGTATAAACATAATGGGTAATTCCCGGATAATCAACGGTAATCTGTTTTTTTTGAAGATACATTGTCACAACATATATATCCATTTTTTTCGGATCCATTTCATCTTCAAAAAGACTTGCTAGCAACTGTTCTTCATTTACCATGGCCAGTTTTCCGCCTTAGAAAAATAGTTATGAATGTCTTCATTGTTATATTTAATTTTTCGTTGCCCATTTTCAATGGCCTCTCGTTGCTCAGCCCACATCGGCTCCTCATGGGTCTTTTCCACAAGGTCAAAGGGACGATCGTTATATTTACGCCAAATTTTTTCTGCTAAATTAGTAATTTCTTCCTGATCGTTGGCGTCTAACTCCACTTGATCAGCATCAACAATGGACCATTCTCCATTTTCATCCTCTTCAATGTAAGAATAGGTTTGTTGAATTGGTGCCACCCCGTTTTCTTTAAAAGAATGGTACACATTTGGCACTACGGGACCGTATCCCCACATCTCAATATCATCTTGGAAAAGGGGCACATCGTCTTCCTTACGCAAATAATCAGCTTGTAAATAGTACAATATCTTCAACAACATCAAATTGGTAATTTTTTGTTGATGTTCGTTAAAATACTTCACTAAAAAGTTGGCTATATCAATTGCTTTGTATGGTCGTTTTCGTAATTCTTCTCCCATCACTTGCACTCCTTTCCACTAAACTCTTATCGCGTATTTCCTAGTTAAATTCTACCAGTTTCCCTCCTTTCTATAAAGAAATTACGAAAAAAGTCGGAAATAAATTTCCGACTTTTAAATCCATTAAACTTCGTGCACGTAGTCACCACGGTCAATAGTGGTATAACTAATTTCTTGCGCGTTCGCGTTCAACGTTTGCTTAGTAAATGCCAAGCCTAACCCGGTTTGAACGTAAACTGCCCGTTTTTGGAGGTCATATCCTGACCAGTAGCGGGTGTAGTCAGAAATTGGTGCATCAGCCGTCTTGCGTTCGATACCTTCGGGAATAATTACCGGACGGAAAGCTGCGTAAAGTTGGGCAATTCCGCGGTCAGCAGTGAAATCATCCATTGCATTCGCGATGGTAAAACTACGGACAAACCGTGCTGGTGAGGTGTATGAACCAGGAAGTCCAGCCATTCCGTAGCCGGTTCCGCCTTCAATTGGTGGTAAGGTTACGCCGTTTTTATAAGTCCGCGGATCCTTCACGTCTACGTCGGTTAATCCCAAGTAGTTGCGCAAGTTGGTAGTGTGCCAGCTGTATTCAGGGCTGTTAGTTACTACCCCAACTGAATCGTACAACTTGAAAGCCCCGTTTTCGACCGGTTCCAAAACTACTCCGTCGCCACTTTCGTCAACGAAATTGTAGTGGAGCGGGAAAGTAAATGCTTGCCCATTAACTTGGGTTGCTTGATCTACTAGCCCCAATTCTTGATAATGGTCCCGAATTTCAGCCACGTTTTTAAAGCGAGTCAACACGTATGTAACAAATTCAGTATTCATAAGCGGCGTTAGTCCCCGTCGCTTCAAGTTTTCTAACGAGTCAGCGGTGCTTTCAAATAGAACCTGCAAGTCGCCCGCTAAGCCGGCTTCGTTGATTCCATCAAATAAAATTGGAGTGCCCTTAACTCCGACTCCCATCGTGGTATATTTGGCCGTCCAATCAGTCAGTTGACTAGCAATCTTCGCTTCCGCCGGGATGGTGGTAATCACGCTTTCCGCACCCCCATCTTCACCGAACATCGTCATTGCTAAATCCATGGTTCGGCCCCAGAATTTGGCACCATTTTCTGCAGTAAGTTCAATACTCGTGCACATACTTTGTCCCTCTTTCTTTTCGAATACCTCTTTTATAGCACTTTTGCCTATCGGATAAAAGAATGTGAAACTTTTTAGGGACAAATATTTTTTCTTAGTTAAAGCTAGTTCCCACCTGGGTGATTGCGGGAATTAAGAGGTGTTCCACTCCTAGGTAAAGTGCGATGAATAACACTGCTTCAGCTAAGATGGCTACGTAAATACGGTCAAATTCAAACTTCAACTTTTCTTCGAAGAAGGTGGCAATGAAGCCAAGGTTTAAGCCCGCTAATGCCATTCCAAGCAACGCCCGGAACAAAATATCTGGCATGTCAGTGGTTACTTCGTCAACCAATTCGGGACCAGCTACAAAAAGCATTCCCAAAGCTAGTAATCCGAGTACCAAGACGTAGTTTACAAAATGCGCTAACTTATTGGTGTAAGCGAACCAAGTAACCGTCTGTCCCTTTGCTCCTAAGAATTGAGTGACTAAAATTCCCACCAATACCATCAAAGCGAACAACACCGCAAAAATTGCGAGGAATTTTAGAAATACCCCGAAAGTAAAGGGATTTTCCATGATTACACTTACTTTAACTTTACTATCCAACGCGTTAAAAGTTTGGCGTCCCGAAACTATTAGTATTAGTGCGCTAACAATTGCAAAAATTACAAAAGTGGTAATCCCATATAGCGGATTGGTGGTTGCTGGGTAACTAAACGGATGTTTGACCGACGTAGTTAGCCAGTTCCAGTAGCTTTTAGCATATTCTTTGGTTTGGTCTACCGTTGCACTAACCTTTTCTTTATCAATAGTTGCGGAAGTTGTCGTCGAGGCTTCTTGGGCCTGAGTCGCAGACGTTGGGGCCTTGGTTTCATCTACCGCATCACTTTCGGGTGCTGACGCGGTGGCCGTCGTTTTTTCAATCTTCAAATCAGTTGCGGCTGGTGCAGCACTAGTTGTCGTGAACCCCGTCTCTTGGGTGGTTGCTGGCTTTTCAGTCACCTTTTCCTTTTCTGCTGCTGAATCAGTTGGCGCTTCCGAAGCCTGCATTTGGGCCACCGAGGTGCCGCAACTAGTGCAAAATTGATCTCCTGGTTCGATTACAGTTCCACATTTAGTACAAAATTTCATTTCCTTCACTCCTACTCTAGTAATCCTTTATACATTACTGAACCAAAACTATTCATCGCGTTAATTTGCTCGTCACGTTGCCCGTCTTGAGACATTACTACGATGACAAAGGCGCCCTTTTGATTACCAAAAATTGCAGCGTCATTTTCCACTCCGTAGTCGTCAAATTCCCCGGTTTTGTTGTAAACCGTGGTCTCAGCCGGCAAATCGTGCGGCAACTTAGTATGATTTTCATTTTGCTTCAAAATCGTTAGCATTTCTTCGTCATACTTTCGGGAAACCATCTGATGGTTATAAATTTTCTTTAACGCGGTGCCCAAATCCTTAGCAGATGTGTAGTTGTCCTTACCGTCTTCCAAGGCATCCGTGTCCATCAACATTCGCTCTAACTTGGTGTCGGTGGCTCCCATCTTATCAATCTGGTGGTTAACAGCCGCCATACCGCCTAACTTGCGAATCATGATGTTTGCCGCAGTATTGTCGCTATCTTCCATCATGTAGCCGATCAAATCCTTAATGGAAATCTTGGTTCCGTCCGCCATTTCCCGCAGTTTACCGGTACCGTCTACCTTATCGCTATCAGTTAACGTATAGTCATCCGATAAGCTTAATTCCCCATCTTTGACTTGTTGGTAAGCCGCAATCATGACAAATAACTTGATGTCGCTTGCCGCCCGTTGCGGTTGGTCATTGGAGTCAACTTCAGTATCCGAATCGACCGGCGATACATAAACGGCGGTATCTCCCGAAATGTCACCAAACGCATCCTTAATCGTCCCTTCCACGGTGCTCTTAGGAAACGCCAAATGCTTTTTAGTTGGCGCCGACGAAGTCTTTTTCTGAGGCGCCGACGACACGGAAGACGTTGATTTTGACGAGGCAACCTTTGCCTGATCCGAATGCGTAATGCCAGATAAGATTGTGGGGTTGTTTTTGTAGATAAAAAAGCCCACAAATCCAATCGCTAAAATTATTCCTGCCGTAATCCAAAGCCAGCCCGTGTGCTTCTTACGTTTTACGGCTGCTTGATGTTCTTCCCGAGTCACGCTAGGTTCGGTCGGTGCTGATTGCTTAGGTGCAGGTTGAGGTATCGTCGATGCAGTTTGCGAGGTCACTGGAGTTGGTTGCGTCGCTGGCTGTCGTAACGCGGTTCCGCACTTTCGGCAAAACTTAGCTCCAGGCTTATTCTTTGTTCCACAATTTTGACAAAACATTGCTACCCTCCTGGTGTTATTAAATACACATATCATCAATAAATATTATCATAGTAAAGAAGTCTCCGAAAGAGTTCTCCATTTAAAATAATTTATTTTTGTTGTTTATCGACCCTAATCAAAAAGAATGGGCAATCGTTCTAATCTCCCATCCTTTAATTTCTTTGGTATGTTTATCAAAGATGTTTTTATATAGGAATATTTGCTTAGCTATTTTTTCTCAATAGCATTCGCAAAATAAAATAAACTTTATCGAGGCGTTTTATTAGTGTTCAAATTTGTTACATGATATTATTAAGCCGTTCACAAGTGACAATAAATATTTACGAAGGAGGGTGTCTCCGATGGGCTCGGCATTCTGTACTGCATAAACCAACCTAGACTAAAAATTTATAACCATTTCTGCTTCGTACTTATGTATTTAATACACAAATATGGAAGCGTTACCAAAACGTTTACGACGAAAGGAAGTGTTTCAAATGCAAAAAAAGACCATGTTAACCGCACTCATCGCCTTAGGTTTCATCACTCCAATTATTTCCAATACTGGGGCTTCGGCAGCTACACTCAATCAAAGCAACCCCAATGCTTCAGCACTTATTCAAAAAAAGTTCCAAGGTCAACCGGATTCACCTAAACTCTCGGAAAAGCAACTTAAGGTCCAAGATAGCGACATCGAAACTTGGATGCCTAATCCAACGGTTCGAGAATCCGTTTTAGACTTCCTTATTACACTTAATTACCTTCCAAAAGGCAGTACGGTTAATGATATTACTAAAGACTTACTGGGCTCTATTAAATCTAGAGACCGTGTTCCGATTGAGGTTAATACATTCGCGGGGGGCCAAATCACTCCTAATCTAAGCGAGGGGTTGCAATACATTAACCCCCAAACTAGGGTAACCATAGAAATTATGGATGCGGACGATTCTCAATTAATGAACTTAGATTTTGCACAATTACACCAAAACGTTGACCATTGGCTTATTTATATAGTTAACCCCGAAAAATCTGCTAATTCGAAGTTAATGCAAAAGGCAATCGATACTAACCTTCCTAATAAGGAGAACACTCAAGGCGATCCGGGAATTTATTACGTACGCGGTAACCTCATCAACAATGGAAGCAAGCTCGTTGCTGCACCATCTAAATCAATTGACATTAGTAAAACTCTTTTTCCAGATATTAGTCTAACTGATGATGATTTTTGGAAAGAAATTGATCGTTCAAAATTTCAAATTCACACTATGATTAGCACATTAATAACCAAGAATAATTTACGTGTTCTAAACCATGACAAATATTACTCTTTTAAAGAAGAACCTGAAGGTAACTATGCTGGCACTTTGGCTCAAACAACAGATTCTATTTCTGCTATGCACGACGTAGCTGATAATCCAGAAAATTATTACGCTTGGCTTGCTAACACCTTTGTATATAAGGATGGACAGCATCAACGAATGGCTGTAGGGAGTATTATTTACGCCGATTACCACAAATAAACGATTAGATTTAACATCGCATTTATAATTTTGAAAGGAAGTGTTTCCCATGCACAAAAAAACCATGTTAACCGCACTCATCGCCTTAGGTTTCATCACCCCAATTATTTCCAATACTGGGGCTTCGGCGGCTACGCTCAATCAAAACAGCCCCACCGCTTCAGCAATTATTCAAAAAATGAATCAACCACAATCGAGCATTCCTAAGCTTACGGAAGATTCACCTAAACTTTCGGAAAAACAACTCAAGATTCAAGATAGCGATATTGAGACTTGGATGCCTAATCCGAGCGTTCGGGAAGCCGTCTTAGGCCAACTAATTAAACGCGGCTATCTTCCAAAAGGCAGCACCGTTAACGACATTACTAAAGATTTGTTAGGTTCAGTTAAACTTAACGAAAAAATTGGTCTTTCTGTTAACGCGTTTGAAGACGGACAAATTACTCCTAACTTAACTGAAGGATTACAATATTTCAGCTCACAAGCGTATGTTTTCATACAAATCGTGGATGCTGATGATTCTAAATTATCACAACTAGATTTTGCTCAACTAAACCAAAACGTTGACGAATGGCACCTTTATGTGGTCAATCCCGAAAAAGTTGCTTCTACCCGATTAACGCAGAAAATAATCGATGCAAAGGTACCCAAAAAAGAAGATAATCCAGGCGTTGCGCCTAAGATTAGTTATCTACGTGCAAACTACGTCAACGATGACAGACCCGTAGCTCCGGTACCTTCTAAATCAATTGATATAAGTAAAACCCTTTCTCCGACCATTAATTTAACTATTGATGACTTTTGGACATATAGAGACCAATCGGTGTTCCTCACCCACCCAGGTCTAATTAGCGGTTTAGTAAATAAAGATAATGTTGTCGGTCTCCAACCTGGAGAGTTTTATACTTTTAAAGAAACTTCCGATGGTAACTTTTTAGGAACCCTTCCCGAAACAGATGTAGTAACTTCTGCAATGCAACGCATAGATAAAGATCCCCAAAATTTCTACGCTACATTATGGGATATTGAAGTACACGATGACAATCAATACCAAAAATTTGGTGTGTATAATGTTATTTATGCTTCCTTCCACAAATAAACAACTACTTTAACTACGCCACGAAAGGACGTGTTTCAAATGCACAAAAAAACCATGTTAACCGCACTCATCGCTTTAGGTTTCATTACGCCAATCATTGTTAATAGTGAAATATCAGCAGCTGAAATCAACAAGAATACTCAGCCTGCTGCCGAACTTATCCAAAAAATGAACGACAAACAGCAGGACTTACCGAAACTCACAGAAAAGCAACTGAAAGTACAAGATAGCGATATTGACACTTGGATGCCGAACCCAACCGTTCGCGAGCTACTATTAGGAATGCTTATTAAGGGTAACTATCTACCTGCAGGTAGTACTGTTAACGAAATCACCAAAGATTTATTAGGTTCAGTTAGAAATCAGGAGACATTTTACTTTGAAATCAATGCCTTTAAGGGAGGACAGATCACTCCTAACGTCAGTGAAGGACTTCAGTATTTTAATCCAAAAGCTAAAGTAGGTTTAGCTTTAGTAGACGCAAATGAAGCCCAAATCATGCAAGTAAATTTTGCCCAACTTCATCAAAATGTTAGCCAATGGGGAGTGTACATTATTAATCCTGAAAAAATTGCTAATCCCCAAATAGCAAGAAAGGTAATTGACGAAAAACTACCCATCAAAACCGATAATGCTCGTAACATGCCAACCATTCAATATATGCGTGCAAACTATTCTGACAGTAAAAGTTCTGTGTCACCCGTGCTAACTGAGTCGATTAACATTAGCGACACTCTTTCTCCAACTATTAATCTATCCAGTAATGATTTTTGGAAAGAAAATGATCCTTCTTTATTCACCCGGCACGCCATGGCCGGTACTTTAAGAAATAGTGATAATTTAAAACGGGTTGGCTTTTTTTCAGTTTCAAAGAAACCTCTGAAGGTAATTTCTTAGGTTCCCTTCCTGAAGAAATAGCAAATAGCAACATCATGAAAGAAGTTGCGCAAGACCCACAGGATTATTACACTGAGTTTAGATTCAATAATATTTACGACGATGGGCAACATCAAGATATTCATTTAAGTAGCGAAATTTACGCTAATTTCCATAAATAACTTATCACACCAGTAATATACCAAAAACTAGCAAGAATAGCATATTTTCATATTCTTGCTAGTTTTTTATTTTCCAACACTGAGTGCTGTCCATTCGCAAATTTTTCATTTTTCCACCACTAATTTCTTGCAAAATATTTTGAGATAGGTTACTGTGTAATAGTATAGTAATACACAAAGGAGGCAAGTAACATGGATTTTGATGACAAGATTCCGATTTACTACCAAATTAAACAATATATTTACCAAGAAATCATCGTGGGCCATTTTCCCCCGGGATCTAAAATTCCCGCAGTTCGCCAGTTTGCGGTTGATTTGACGGTTAACGTAAACACCATGCAACGGGCCTTACGAGAACTTATTCAAGATGGCATTTTAGTTTCTCAACGTGGAAAGGGGAACTTTGTTACGGAAGACCAGGATATTTTACAAAACCTCCGTCAAACCGTCGTGGAAAAACAACTATCCCAACTGTACGATCACTTGCTCAAGCTCCAAATTGAGCCAGATGAGATGGTGACCTACTTGTCCCGTTACATTGCCAAGAGAAAGGATGATGAACATGGAAAATCTACTGAACATTAAAAACTTAAGCTACCAACGTAACCTGCATTCAATCTTAAAAGACCTCAATCTCGAACTTCCTCAAGGCGAAATTGTGGGATTGCTTGGCGCTAACGGGGCGGGAAAAACCACCCTGATGCGCTTAATTGCCGGTAGTTACACCCCTCGTCAAGGTTCCATCATGATCAATGGTGATGCTCAGGTAGTAATTCGTAAAAAATCTGTCAGTTTTACCGAACAGGTTAGCAGCCTTTCAAACAACCAAAGGTTATTTAAAATCGCGGAATTTTACCAACAAATCTATCCCGATTTTGATTTATCCCGTTTTAACCATTTGTTAGACACCCTCAATTTAAAATTAGACGCCCGACTTAACCAGCTATCCAAAGGGAACCAGCGTAAATTTGTGATTGCCATCACCCTCGCACGCCAAACCGACCTATATTTGCTGGACGAGCCGTTTGACGGAATTGATGGAATGAGTCGTAAAAAAATTATTAGTAGCATCATCGGCTGGAAACCAGAAAATGCCACAATAATCATTAGCGATCACCACGTTTCCGACATCGCCAACCTACTTGACGAAGTCGTCATCGTGCGAGACCAACGCGTGATTGCCCAAGAGCGGGCCGATACGATTCGCGAGACGCTCGGTAAGGATATTGAGTCCTACTACGAAGATTTCTACAAGGAGGATGTCGAATATGACTAAATTTTTTGATTTATCCAAGGCACTGTTCCAAGAAAAATTCCGCCTTGCTAACCAAGTACTAGGATTCAGCGCATTAGCTGCGGTCGTCATTACGCTGTACGAAATGGTCCGCATAGCCGCAGCCCCTGGTGCACTCTTTGCTACCTTTGAATCCGTTTTGGGATTAGCTAGTATGCTTCTTTACATTTTATTAACCGTTCGTAACGAACGCGTCTACACTGCTAGTACATACCGATTAATCCCGGTTTCGAATGGAAAATTATACTGGGCAAATCTGATCACTACTTTCCTTAGTTTTGCCTACTTTGGATTATGCATTGTCATCTTTGCGTTGATTTTTCACTGGCACATGACGATTAAAGCCTTTGTAGATGGTTTTTCAGGTTCAACCTTTATGCTAACCGTTTCAATCATTCTGACCCTTATCTTCGCAGTACTAAACTTCTGGGCCCTGATTACTTTAGTTCATCTACTCACCGAGATGATTAGTAATTTCTTGCCAAGGGCTGGCCAACGGATTTCAAAAATTATCTTGGTAGTCGTCATTTTGTATATTTTTGGACGCATCGTGGAGTTAATAAGCAACGTACTTATACTGATTGCCCAACATCATACTGCTTTGCTTAACGCTAATGCCGACCTTCAATTTTACTTGAGCCCAGTCTACGTACTAATAACTTTGCTGATTTTTTCTGCAATCAACATCTACTTGCTATCTAGTTGGGTTGAAGCTAAACCGAAGAATAACTAGTTTGGTAATTTAAATTTTCTCAATAAATAGCGGGGTTCAGAAATTCATTACGAATTTCTGAACCCCGCTGTTTTTTATCATATTATATGGTAGTTTTTAACCCTTCATCTTACCGCCAAACACTGGGAAGATGTCGGCATCCCCGTAATCCATTCCGTGCATTTGCTTCAAGGCTGCCATATCGGCATCACTAATTTCAAAATCTAGCTCTGCGTTAGCACGCATGTGGTCTGGATTAGCGGTCTTTGGTAAAACAACCAATCCTAATTGCCATGCGTAGCGAATTGATAATTGTGGTACGCTAACCTTGTACTTGTCGGCCATTTGTTTAATGGCTTCGTTATGCATTGCGGCACCATGAGCAATTGGCGAGAAGGCTTCAACCACAATGTCGTTAGCTTGTGAGTAATTAATTAATTCTTCTGGGGTCGCACCAATGTGAGTCAAAATTTGGTTAACCATTGGTTTAGTATCACTGTGCGCCATAAGGTTATCAAGATCTTCCTTTTCAAAACTGGAAACCCCGATTGCTCGTAACTTGCCTGCATGCATGGCATCCTCTAGAGCACGCCAAACTTCCACATTGCCCGCAAAATGGCGGTCGTTAGATTGGTTAACTTCGACCCATGGTTGCGGATTATGAATAATCATCATGTCCAAGTAGTCTAACTTCATTTTCGCTAAGGTTTCGTCAATCGACTTCTTCGCGCCTTCGTAGTCTTTAATTTCTGCAGCCACTTTCGAGTTCACGAAAAGGTCTTCGCGTTTTATGCCAGCGGTTCGAACACCTTCACCAACCCCGCGTTCGTTACCATATGCTTGCGCGGTATCAATGTGCCGGTAGCCGATTTTAACGGCTTGCCGCACCGCTTCGGCAACCTGATCATCCGGAATTTCCCAAGTACCTAGTGCTAGCTTGGGAATCTTTACTCCATTATTTAACGTAAAACTTTCTTCAAAAATATTCATTTCAAAATTCCTCCTAAATTTCTTGACCCGTAGGCCGAATTACCATTTCATTAACCGCCATATTCTTGGGCGTGTCAATCACAAAGGCTACTGCTTGGGCGATTTCTTCTGGTTCCAATGCCATCATTTCCGCACCCGGCTGTTTTTGAGCCGCCTTTAAACTTTCACGAACTTCTTGATTATTAATTGAATCAAACAATTCTGTTTTTACCGATCCCGGAGCAATTACGGTTGTCTTAATGCCATTTTGGCGTTCTTCTTCACGTAAGCCTTCCATGATTGCGCGTACCGCAAATTTGGTTCCTGAATATGCCGCATAACCAGGTAATATTTCGTAACCCAGTACTGAAGAGGTCGAAATTACATGACCGAATTTTTGCTTGCGCATCACTGGTAAAGCAGCCGCGATTCCGTTAAGAACACCCTTAACATTGATATCGAGCATTTGTTGCCATTCTTGGTGAGCAAGCTCACTCAAATTGTTAACCGGCATGATCCCGGCATTGTTAAAAAGTACGTCAACCCGGCCAAATTTTGCCACAGTATGATCAATTACTGATTGTACTGCAGCCATGTCGGTTACGTCAGCTTCCACGGTTTCGATTGAGGCCTCTGGATATGCTGATTTAATTTCTTCCAATCGTGCTAATCGCCGCGCAGCTAGGGTTAGTTTAGCGCCGCGTTCTGCTAAAAGCCGGGCAGTTGCCGCGCCAATTCCACTTGAAGCTCCCATAATCACTACTACTTTATCTTGCAAACTCATCTCAAAATTCCTCCTAATCCTTAATCTTCTTGATTATGCGGGCAGGTACTCCCGCTACTACGGTATTTTTCGGTACATTTCGGGTTACCACGGCACCCGCGGCCACCACTGCGTTTTCGCCAATTACTACCCCGGGAGTCACCGTCACGTTAGCCCCTAGCCAGGCATTTTGGTGAATGTATACCGACTTCAGGTTCAAATGCCGTCGTTCCTGCGGTTCCATCCGGTGGTTAACCGAAGCTATGGTTACGTTAGGCCCAATTAAAACGTGGTCGCCCAAGTAAATTCCGCCTAGGTCAACAAACATGGCCCCGCTATTAATGAAAACATCTTTTCCAATATGCAGGTTCCGGCCAAAATCCGTGCGAAACGGTAACCGAATTTCGGTGCTGTCGTCAATTCGTTCGTTAGTGATTTGACTGACCAGCTGACGGATTTCAGCAACCGAATGCTCCTGAGTATTTAACTGTTGTAAAAGTCGTTGATTAGTTTTTACTACTTCGTCAACTTGACTATAAGCGGCGGTACCTAAATCCAATTTAGATTCCAAATGCTCATCCCCTTGCTACTCAAATAACTGATTGACTATAGTTTAGCGGGGTTTTATAGTAATGTTAAATACTTATTAAACATGATTTTTGATAACATTTTATTATAGTTAGGAGCTAACCATCATGGATATTCGCGTATTACGCTACTTCGTCACCATCGCTCAAGAGTTAAACATGTCCCGGGCTGCCGAGTTACTCAACGTTTCCCAACCCGCGCTTTCACGACAAATTGCTGACTTGGAAGACGAACTCGGGGTTAAACTTTTTCGCCGGGAGCACCGCCATTTGGCCTTAACTCAGGAAGGTCACTATCTTCTGGGCCGTGCCCAACAGATTGTGGGGTTGGTTAATAAGACTACCTATCACCTCCAAAAACAAGATGTGATCAGTGGCACGATTGAAATCGGCGCCGGGGAAAGCAGTGGAATCACACCCCTTATGGAAACTCTCCACCAAATCATGCGCCAATATCCGGAAGTTCGGGTGAATTTGCGGAGTGGCGATTATGAGGACATTTTAGCCGGGCTAGATGCCGGGCTTTTGGAATTCGGCGTTCTCATGGGCTATCATAACCTCAATAATTACAACACCCTCCAGCTTCCCGAAGAAAATCGGTGGGGAGTGCTAATGCGAGCGGATGCCCAACTTGCTGAAAAGGACGTGATCCAGCCAATCGACTTGGTTGGCCGTCCGCTAATCACCTCTCGACAAGCTGCCCAAAGGGGGACTTTTCAGATTTGGAGTGGAGACCTTTTTGACCAGCTTAATTTTGTCGGCACTTATAACCTTATTTTTAATGGTAGTTTATTAGTGAAAACGGGCGCTGTCATAGCCCTCACCTACGATAAACTAATCGATAACTACACCACTAAAAATGGTCTAGTTTTTCGGCCACTGGCACCCGAGATTACAGAACCTAACACTCTGGTGTGGAGTAAAAATCACCAGTTACCTAACTTAAATCGCCTATTCTTAGATACTTTGCAAAAAGAAATTGCTAATAATGATTAGCAGCTTGCGCCATTAACCTTTAATAGTGTTAAGCTAGAGGCGGAGGCGAGGTTTATGGTTCAAATTAATTGTCGTACCAACGTTGCTAACCAAGTTGTACTGGCTTCCGATCATTCAGCCTGCTTGGTCACCGCGAAACCAGATTCAGAAAATAAATTCTATTTTCATTTTTATGGTAACTACCACCCAAGTTTTGCCGTGACCCGGACTGCCCAGCAAGATCACCTACAAGTTCGCACTGACGGGGTTACCCGCCGGGAAACTTTCCAAGTTAACTTTGTTTAATTTGGGTAGTCATCCAGATCTTGTGCAGTCACCACAGGCTCCAAAATCTTCGCTATTCGCGATAATAGCGGGGATTTTTGTCTTCCTTAGAAACTAAAAAAAACGATTCAATACGAATCGTTTTTAGCCGGAATTATTTTTTCAAAACATATTAAATATCCTACTTAAAATGGTAGCAAGTCATCAAATGATTGTGTTATACTCTAAATGCAATCATGTGGCAAGCATAGAATCACCAAGACCCCGACTAGTGTCAGTAGTCGGGGTCTTTTTTTGCGCTATACGGGTGCATCATTCGATTTTACTTTCCTTATCAATTATCCAACCAACCGGATTAAATGGGCCACTAAGCCGCTGTCCCAGAAAACGTACAGCCCGATCAACACGTAGCAAACCTTCATCAGTTTTTCGCCATATTTTTCCATCACTTGGCTGACGAGCGAATTTTTGCTAAGTAAATTAATCACGAGGACGGCCACCGCGCTCAATCCCAAGATTAATAACAGGGCAACGAAAAATTCAGCAAGCTGGGCGTGCATTAAAACTGGCAAAAAGATTGCCAGGTTGCATCCCGTGCACACGGAAAGGTAGGTCACCAAAACCGTCCCGACCGCCGAAGCACCGGACTGGGTCGCGTTAACTTCGTCATCGTCATCCTTAATTGCTAGGTAAATCGGCAAGAACCCGAGCACTCCCAGTAACCATTCCGGCAAAAAAGCGGAGAGTGTTTGGCCAATTAAATAACTCGCCGTCACCAACAGCAACGTGCCTAGCAAATAACCACTTAAGACCGCGGATAGCCTATATTTGCGAACCAAAAACAACAGCATAAAAAAGAAATCTAAATTGACGCTAAGAAAAGTTAGTCCAATAATCACAAAATTCACTTTGCTCCCCCGTTCATAAAAAAGAGGACGGTGCCAATTGGTTTGCCGTCCTCCTAGGTTTATTAAAGATTAAACTACCGCACTACCGTTACCGTAATCGGAGCATATTTTGCCATGTATGCGGCTTGGCTCCCAAAACGACGAGCAATGCCTTTTTTCGATTCCGCCCCAACCACCAATAAATCTGGTTTAACCGCGGGAATTACTTCTTCAACAATCGTCTCACCGGGATCGCCTTCTGTCACCACGCAACGGACGTTGGTAACGCCAGCATCTTGCGCCTGCTTTTGGTAGGTCAAAATGTGTTGTTCCAATTCAGCTCGTTCCCCATGAATGTAGTCCTTGTCGAGGGCTTGGAACACATTCATTTCGTCGTTTTCCAGCACCGAAACAATCACCAATTCGCGGTTCGCATCTTTCGCTAAATTAATTGCGTAGTCAAGAGCCAACAAAGCGTCTTTAGAGTCGTCCACTCCAACTAAAATTCTTTTCACATCGAAGGCCATTATGCCGCCTCCTTTGCGTTAGCTTTTTCTGCAAGTTCAATTTCGTAACGTTTATTTCCCTTGTACAATTCAATTACCGTCCACGCCAGTAGGGCCAAAACCGCCACAATTAACACGTAGGCAATGTCGTGAGCCATGCTAATTTCCGCTGCACTAGCATTTTCGCCGAAGAAGGCCGCGATTGAATCTGGTAATCCAGTTAGGTTCAAGTAAGTTAAGAAAATTACCGAAATCCAGCCTAAAATTCGGACAATCCAGCTGTTTTTAAACCGGTCGCCCATTTCCACGCGACTATCGGTCATCATCAGCAACGGTACCATCGAGAATGGTAACGCGAAGGCCAAGAAGACCTGCGAATTATTCATCAAGTTATTGAGGGCTTCGTGTTCTTGAATGCTGCCCTTCCCACTAGTTAACATTACACAAATTAATACTGGCACTACCGAGATCAGCCGGGTAATCAAGCGCCGTGCCCATAACGGCATCCGCATGTGCACGAAACCTTCCATGATTACTTGTCCGGTCAACGTTCCGGTAATGGTTGAATTTTGACCCGAAGCCAAGAGGGCTACCGCAAAGAGGGTCGATAGAATTCCGGTCTTAGCGACCCCAATCAAAATTCCGTTACTTAACGTCGAAGTGTCGTTTAGCGCGTGGAACAGCCCGAAGAAGGATGGGTCTTGCACGGCGCCGGTCTTAAATACGGCCACACCCATTACCAACAACAGTGCGTTAACCACGAAGGCAAACGATAACTGAATGTTGGAATCCCAAGTGGAAAACCGCACGGTGCGTGCTACGTCTTCTTCATCATCGTGGTTGATCTTCCGAGTTTGCGAAACTGCCGAATGCAAGTACAAATTATGGGGCATTACGGTAGCTCCGATGATTCCTAGCGAACCGCTCAACGGGGTCATGCCGCCCACCGTTGGGGTTGTCGCAAATGCCTTGGTCGTTGGAATCAATCCGCCAAATACCGCGCCCCAGCTCGGATTTGAAAGGGCTACTTGGTAGACGAAGACGACCAAAATTACCATGATTAAACAAACCACGATGGCTTCAATTTTCCGGAAACCGATCTTGGTTAACAATAATAGCAATAATACGTCAAATACGGTAATGAATACCGCCACCACTAGCGGAATATGGAATAACAAATAAAGCGCGATTGCCGCCCCGATAACTTCTGCGATATCGGTCGCCATGATCGCCAACTCCGTTAATATCCACAAGACGATTCCCAGTGCTCTACTAGTCCGCGCCCGAATTGCTTGGGCGAGGTCCATCTGACTCACAATTCCCAGTTTAGCCGCCATGTATTGTAACAACATCGCGATTAAACTCGAAATCAAGATAATCGACATTAACATGTACTGGAAGTTTTGCCCCCCAGTGATTGATGTTGACCAATTACCAGGGTCCATATAACCTACCGCAACTAATGCGCCTGGCCCCGAATACATAAACAAAGTTTTCCAAAAACCAATATTTTTAGGAACCTTAACCGTCCCGTTGATTTCCTCCAACGAACGGCCGTTTGCGTACGAAATTAATTTTCGCCGCTTCTTAGGGTTCTTGATCTCGTTACTCATTTTAAATTCCTTCCTTTCCTCAATCTTGAACCACAGACATCATATCATATTCGATTTGTTTGACAACCCCGCAAAATGCCTTTAGACGGGCATTTATTAGCTAGGTTCACTTTAGCAATCGAGTTTGGAAGCGTTTTTGAAGTTTTATTAAAATAATTTTCCAATGTAGTAATGGATGAACATCGTAATGATTCCGACGATCACGTTGCGGATGACCGCTTTCTTGGGCAAACCGTTTCCCAATTCAGAACTTAAGAAGCCGGTTAACGCTACGGAAATCACCGTCGCAATGATAGTTGCCTGCATTTTAAAATCACTTGGCGCCAGCGTCATCGCCACTAAGGGAAAGACCCCACCTAACGCGGCAGAAAATAATGACGAAATTGCGGCGCCCCACGGAGTTAGGTACTCGTCCAAATCCATGTCGTAACGAACATCAACTGCCGTTTTTAACGGTGCGCTATCCATTAATGATCTCGCAATTTGGTGCGCGGTCTCTTTCGTAACCCCTTTTTCCACGTAAAAATTCGCCACCAATTCGTATTCGGCTCCCGGGTCAGCTTTTAACCGGAGCTTCTCTTCCCCTACGGCCGCTTTTTCAGTATCGCGCTGGGAACTTACCGAAGCATATTCGCCCGCCGACATCGAAAAGGCGCATGACAAAAGGTCGGACAAGCCGGCAATAAAGATGATGAACGGATTGGTAGTCGCCGCAACCACACTAAAAAGAACCCCGACTACCGTTAAAATTCCGTCGTTGGCACCCAATACGCCGGCCCGTAGCATATTTAATTTGTTATCCATACTCATTTTAGTTTTCTTTTTCATGATCATTCATCCCCTTACCGCGCGAAAAGTGAGCCAATCAGGTAGGTCGCGCCCATCGTTAATAGTCCGGCAATCACGTTGCGGACAACCGCCCGCCGTCGCACTGCTTTTCCGATCGCCGCCGCGGCGTAACCGGTAATAGCGAGGGCAACCACTACGGAAACGACGGTTAGTGGCACCCTAATACTATGTTTAGCAAAGGTAATCGTCAGTAGTGGTAATAACGAACCCAACGAAAAGGCGATCATGGAAGCAATCGCCGCTTGGTAGGGGCTGGTAAAGTTATGCATATCAAAACCGTAACGTTCGCGCACGGTCGTTAGTAGCGCATCTTTTTCCATCATTTCCCGGGCCGCTTTTTGAGCTAAGTCCTCAGGAATGCCAGTTTTTGCGTACTTTTCGGCAACAAAATCAAGTTCCTTTTGGTAGTCATCTTCAAGTGCTTGCCGTTGGTGGTTAACCGCGTTTTCCTGCGAATCCTTTTGAGAATTTACGGAAACGTATTCGCCCATCGCCATGGAAACCGTTCCGGCTAACATCCCCGAAATTCCGGAAATAAAAATTGCAAAGCTATTGGTTGTCGCCCCCGCAACTCCCAACACAATTCCGGCTACCGATAGGATTCCGTCGTTGGCACCCATTACACTGGCCCGAATTACGTTAATTTTTTGTGCTAACGTATTTTGCTTCGCCTTTTTACTCATCCAATTTCTCCCCATTCCGTTCGCTAATTTAGAATCATTTTAAATTACTTATCAATTTTACTTCTTCACTAACGGATTTGTAAAGACGCTTTTCTCAATAAGCCGATATTAGAGCAAGCATTGCCGAAATCCGCTATTTCACAAGGTCTTTAAGTTAAATTTGAACTTCATTTTTAACTTAAATTGAACTTCAAACATGTTAATTGAACTTGAATAGCAACGTTTTTTCCTCTATAGTGGTTATTTATATAAGGTGTCTCATCTGCTGAACACCCAGTTTTCCTCGTCAATATTGAACACTCACTAACGAGTAATGACGTTAGGGAATCTAATAATAGTGCCTAACTAACCTCAATTATGGTTAGTTAACCAATTAAATTCAACAAGGAGCTTTTAATGCTACTATCGTTAATTTTAATCTTAATCTTGATTTCGGCCTTTTTTTCCGGCTACCGGCGCGGACTAGTTGCCGAAATCATTTATCTAGTGGGTTATTTAATTGTGTTTGCGGCAGCCAAAAACTTCACCGCGCCCTTTGCCGAATTTCTCTCCCGTACTTTTGGGAACGGGAACCACGACCCATTGACTAATTTAACCACGATGAACGCAGTTTCTTTCATCTTTCTAATGCTTGTGGGCTGGATTGCGATTCGCTTAATCGTCCGGTTTTCACAAATGATCACCTGGTTACCCATCATTCATCAAGTCAACGGCTTGGCGGGCGCCGTCGCTGGATTCGTAATCAGTTATCTGATTACCTTCATTGTTTTAAGCATTAGTCAGTTCGTGCCCAATGATTTTTATCAAGAACAACTGTCCCAATCAATTGTCGCGCAATCGATTTTGGCAAAGACGCCGGCGATTTCTTCCAAGGTAATTAACAATTACATTCTGGATACGCCACAGACGCGTGACGTACTTTAAATTAAGGAGTTACGAATATGGACCTCACGATTATTAAAAAATACATCGCCACTTACCTATCCTCACCGACTACTCGTTTAACTACGGTCAACACCCCGCGAGTGGGAATCAAAGTCGTTAAGGGCGATGAGGAAACTTTCTTCTACCCTAATCCGGAAAAACAAAACGCCTTCTTCGAAGAGTTCGGTGAACACCGCTACCTTCACCAATATGATGCAGCGAAGAAGGCATTTACTACGCAAGAACTATAAAATTTAATTCATTCGATACGAGAGTGGGATAAAAGTTAGGTGGTTTGCGAACATTAACCAAAAATTGACCATGATGTACTAGGCCCTGTCAAGTTGACAGATGAAATAATATAAAATTAGGCGGCTTACTAAACGGCTTCATTCCAGTATTCATCTGGAGTGAGG
>SKEM01000352.1_pt1 | contig 32967 bp, 33 predicted proteins | sample 4826731 | NCBI WGS metagenome assembly SKEM01 (sample SAMN11008809, study PRJNA524170) | human gut metagenome | biome: Human fecal sample; material: Feces; isolation source: fecal sample from pouch patient p37 | host: Homo sapiens | place: Israel: Tel-Aviv | collected 2015-07-27 | reverse complement strand
CGCATTCTTTTGGCAAAAGAATACCGATATGGTAAGTAAATATGGAATAATTTACCGATTTCGAATTGTTTTGGCAAAAGAATACCGATATGGTAAATAAACAGGGAATAATTTACCGATTTCGCATTATTTTGGCAAAAGAATACCGATATGGTAAGTAAATAGGGAATAATTTACCGATTTCGAATTGTTTTGTAACATTTTCATGCTGAATTACAATTGATTGATAAGCGATATTGAAATAGATGATACCCTATTTCAATTAGCGTATTTAACATCTATTCTTTAGAAGGTGTTTGCAATAAGACAATAAGAAAAGCTCAGAATGTCAATATTCTGGGCTTTTCATCTCTATTTCGATTTAACCAAATATCTCAGCCTTCAATCGTTTGCCTGTTGGTGTTGCAGCAAGTCCACCTTCGGCTGTTTCTCGGAAGGCACTAGGCATGGCTTGTCCGACTTGATACATGGCTTGGATAACTTCATCAGTTGGAATTCTGGACTCGATACCAGCTAAAGCCATGTCAGCAGCAACCAAAGCGAAACTTGCACCCATGGCATTACGTTTAACACAGGGCACTTCAACTAGTCCAGCTACAGGGTCACAGATGAGACCGAGTAGATTTTTTATGACAAAGGCACAGGCTTGACTGGCCTGATGAGGATTGCCACCAGCAGCCATGACAAGGGCGGCTGATCCCATAGCGGCAGCTGAGCCAACTTCTGCCTGGCAACCACCTTCAGCGCCTGAAATTGAAGCATTGTTAGCGATGACGAGACCGAAAGCTCCAGCAGTAAATAAAAAATCGAGCTGTTGTGCTTGGGTTAATTGTAGTTTGTCAATGGCAGTAGATAGTACTGCTGGGACACAACCTGCACTACCAGCGGTTGGTGTGGCACAGACGAGTCCCATTTGGGCGTTACTTTCATTGACTGCCATGGCATTTCGCGCGGCGCTCAAAACGGTTGTATCTGATAAGGTGCGACCAGATTTGATATAACGATCAAGTTTGAGTGCATCGCCACCAGTCAAGCCAGTGCGCGATGTGTTTTCTGTCATGCCATTATCAATCGAGGCTAACATAACCTTGAGATTTTCTGACATAAGGTCGAGAATTTCAGCACGTGTTCGACCAGATGTTTCGATTTCGGTCGCAATCATCAATTCAGAAATGGACCCTTCAAATTCTTGATCAGCCTGTACGACTAATTCTTCTATTTTATAGAACATGGGGTGTGATACTCCTTTAAAGTTAACCGAAAAAGTTGACATTGTGTAAATTGTCAATGGCTTTGATTTCGGCGAGGGCTTGGTCGACATCACGAGAATCAATTTCGATGATCATGATGGCTTTTTCACCTGCATTTTCCCGCGTGACGTTCATTTGAGCGATATTAATATTGTGTTTTGAGAGGCTATCGGTTACTTTAGCAATCATACCGGGAACATCTTGATGGACGATGATGAGTGTTGGTGTATTCATATTCAATGCGACATCAAAGCCATTCAACTCAGTCACCTGAATATTACCACCACCGATTGAAATGCCTTTGATTGACATGGACTTTGTAGCAGATTTAATGATAATTTTAGCTGTATTTGGATGGTCAGCTTTTTCGTCTTTATGGATATGCCAAAAAACTTTTATACCAGCTTTATCGGCAATTTCTAGAGACTCTGGAATTCTAGGATCATTTGTCTCCATACCCAGAATTCCTGCAACAAGTGCCAAGTCTGTACCATGTCCACGGTAAGTTTTTGCAAAAGACTGATAAAGATGAAACTCGACCTCAGTTGGTTGCTCACCGAAAATCGAGTGCACAATTTTACCGATACGAACCGCACCGGCAGTGTGTGAGCTTGAAGGGCCAATCATGACTGGTCCCATAATATCAAAAACGGATTTAAATTTGAGATGCCTCATCTGATGTTCTCCAAAAGTTGTTGCGGATGAGCGATGATGATGTCACTGCCAGCTTTTTCAAGCTCGATTTCATCACCGAAACCCCAGAGCACACCGATAGTTTTCGCTACCTTGTTCTCCAATCCGCCAATGATGTCATAGTCTCTATCCCCAATCATAGCTGATGTTTCAGGCGTTGATTGTGTGTTCATGAGTGATTTCCTAAGGACGAGGGTTTTAGAGTGGGATTGTGGCGTGTTGCCAAAAATCCCCTGAAAATGTTGCGACATATCGAGTTCTGCGAGCATATTTTTGGCGACATCCTCTTTTTTCGATGTAGCGATGTAGAGTTTATAATCTAAGCGTTGCAGATTATCGAGCATTTCTAAAATGCCGTCATAGGGCTCAGCCTCGTGCATGCCTTTTGCAGCGTAGTATTTGCGGTACGTTACAATGGCTTTTTCGGCCCATGCGTCATCACCATTTGAGAGTCTTGCAAAGGTTGTTTCGAGAGGTGGACCTATGAAACTATTTAACTCGCTATCGGATAGCTGAGGATATTTCATTTCATCAAATGTATAACGAAAACTGTTAAGGATGCCTCTGGAACTTTCCAGAATAGTACCATCCAAATCGAAGAATAAATTTTTTAATGTCATAGGTTTATTTTATCACGATATGGTCTGTTTTGATAGGTTGAAGGGTTAATTTTCCGAAGTAAATAGTATCATTTTGTGGAGATTATTTTGGTGGTGGAATATGAGTAAGTGATTGTGTGAAACACTCTTTTTTGTGCTGTAATAGAGAGGTGAATTGATATGAAATATGTTATACTTTGGTTAAGAAATCATGAGGAGGTTTGAAAGATGAAGTGGATTAATCATTTGAATAAGGCTATCAATTATATTGAGGCACATTTAACAGATGAGATTGATTTGGAAAAGTTAGCACAACTTGCCTGCTGTTCAACTTTTCATTTTCAAAGGATGTTTTCTTATATTGCAGAAATTCCTTTATCAGAATATATTCGCAGAAGAAAAATGTCGTGTGCAGCCTTTGATTTACAAAATAGTTCGGAAAAAATTAGTGATATTGCTTTGAGATATGGTTATGAATCACCAACTGCTTTCAATCGTGCTTTTCAAACCATTCATGGTGTCGCACCATCCATTGCGAGAAGTGAGGGAACGAGACTGAAAGCCTATCCACCAATTTCTTTTACGTTGTCAATAAAAGGCGAGACGGAATTAAATTACCGGATTGAAAATAAATCAGCTTTTAAGATTGTCGGATTTAGTGAGCACTTTCAAGTTGATGTTCAAGAAAATTTCAAAGCCATTCCTATGTTTTGGGGAAAAATGGGACAAGAAGGACTAATGCCTCAGCTCGTTAGTCAAATGTCATGCCAACCGTTTGGGGTACTAGGGGTGAGTACCTGTATGGATGGTAAAACTTTTGACTACTATATTGCTGTTGCAAGTGACAATGAAACACCTTCTGGTATGGTTGATGCTATTGTGCCAGATTCTAAGTGGGCAATTTTTGAATGTGTTGGTGCCCTGCCAGATGCTTTACAGGACTTGCAAAGGCGAATCATTACAGAGTGGCTACCAAGCTCTGGTTACGAGTATGCTAATGCGCCAGATATTGAAGTTTATTCGGAAGGGAATCAGCAGTCTGAGGAGTATAGGTGTGAAGTTTGGCTACCGATTAAAAAAGGAGATGACTAGGATGATTCATTTAGTGTATTGCGATGACAAAGAGAAAGTTTTAGAGAAGATTTTGTCTGGTGAGAAAACGATGATTGTACGTGGTGCAGCAGGTCGAAAAATTCCTCATAGTCGAGTCTTTGAAGGAGAAACTTTATATTTTTTAAAAAAGGGAACGCGAGATATTGCGACTAAAGCACATGTAAAATCAGTTCAAAATTTTGTCAAATTATCTGATGAAGAGATTACTTCTACTTTAGAAAAAAATCAGGAGCAGCTAGCACTGTCAGATAAACAAAAGGCAAGATGGCATAAGAAGTGTTTATGTTTGATTGCGTTTGATACTGTTGAATCTATTTCACCATTAGAATTTGAGCATCAGGGAAATATGGATGATTGGCTGATTTTAGAGAAGATTGATGATGTTGTGGTGGGCACGAGTGTGCCCTATGATTATAAAAATGCTAAGTTCAAGGTATAATCTGCTGGTATTGCAGTAGTGATTGGTTAATTTGTGTTGAGATAAAGATAACAATGGTCAGTTCTTATTACCTTTTGGGGATAAAGCAGATATCATTGTTATTTTTTATTTATGTCAAATGACCTGATTTATAACTACCTTTAAATGAGGAGATGTTATCATGTTTAGACAATATTTTAAAGATGAATGTGATATACTTTGAGTAGAATATGACTCACAAGAACAATTTTGAAAATGATTAGGAGGTCACTTATGGTGGCGCAAACTTATTTAAAAGCTCGTCGATTTATTTACAGAAATGCTCGTCCAATCGACTTAACACGTTTCCAATATCATTTTGAGAATGGGACTAAGAAAGCTGTATTAGATGCGCTTGCAGTTTACCAAAACGAAGATGGTGGGTTTGGTCATGCTTTAGAGGCTGATTCGTGGAATCCAAATTCAACGCCTATTCAAACTTGGGCAGCGACTGCAATTCTACGCGAGCTTGACGTTTTTGACCTTCAAAATCCGATTGTGAAAGGAATTTTGAACTATCTGGCGAGTGGTCAAGATTTCGGCAATGATTTTTGGTATGGTGTTGTGTCGTCAAACAATGACTTTCCTCATGCACCATGGTGGTCGGCTGGAGCGGATTATCAGGAAACTGACACTTATAATCCAACCGCAAGTCTGGCATCTTTTTACGTTAAAGTGGGCGACAAGCAGCATCCTTTTTACAAAAAAGCTGAGGAGATTGTGGCTAAAGCAGTTAAAAGTTACATGGCATCAGCCAAGCTAGATATGCACGAGATATACTGCTATATCAATCTGTTAGATGATTTGCGCGAGATGGACATGTCAGCACTTTTCGACTACGAGCGCTTTAAAGAAAAGCTGATCCAAGATGTGCATGATAGTATCGAAAAAGATACCTCGCTTTGGCAAAAAGATTATGTCAGCATGCCCTCTGAATTTATCAGAAGTCAAGAGAGTATTTTCTATCCAGGGCTTGAAGACCTAGTAGCTTATGAAGTGAAACTCATTCGAGAGACCCTGCTTGAATCAGGCACGTGGCAGGTTACTTGGAAATGGTCGGACTATGCGCGAGAGTTTGCAATCAGTAGCAACTGGTGGCAGTCTTACATGGTAATTAAATATATGTTATATCTTAAAAGTATAACTAAATAAAAAAAGAGCAGCTGCGTCAATGTGAGACAAGCTGCTCTTTTTATATTGTTTCGCCAGCTGAAAGTTTTTGAAGACCCTCTGCCGTTTTGAGAACTAATCGTCCAGCCTTATCGATGCGGAGCACCTTTCCAGTAAAGGTTTTCTGAGCGCATTGGATCTGGACGTTTTTGTCCAGATCGCTAAAATGTGCTCGGTAATCATCAAGGAATTTACCATCTTGGTAAGTGTCATACAAGCTCAAGAACTGATCAATCAGTGAGGCTGCGACTTGGTTTCGGGAAATCGCGAGCTGACTGGTGAGGTAGCCTAGTTCAGTTTGTTTATTTGTCAGGTTCAGCCCAATGCCGACGATGAGCGCCGAGTAGGTTTGGGTTTCAAAATTTACAATAGCTTCCGTTAGAATGCCCCCGACTTTTTGGCCTTGATAATAAATATTATTAATCCATCTGAAGTCTAAATCAATATCAAAAAGTTCCTTAACTGTTCGGCCAACAGCGACAGCAATCGCAGTTGCTAGAAGACTTGGCACGACTTGCTGCTCTGGTGTAATCGGTAGTGCAAAGCTGAGATATAAGCCAGTTTGGGCAGGAGAGTCGAAAACTCGACCAAAATGACCTGTTCCTCTAGTCTGGATATTGGCGATAATAACAGTTGGCTCAGTCACTTCACCATTGACTAGACCTTGTTTGGCATAAACGTTGGTCGAGGGCAGACTGTCAAAAACTTGAACAGCAATATCATGCTGTAAATCATGGCTAATACCCGCGGCACTCATTTTTTCATCTGGGATATAACGGTAGCCCTTACCAGGACCTCGTTGACTCTCAATCGTAAATCCATCAGCAGATAGCTTGGTGATAGCCTTCCAAATTGCTGCACGCGAAAGATTTAGTCCAGCGGCTAATTCTTGGCCAGAGACCCACTCATTTTCATGGTCAATTAAAAGATTTAAAATGATTTCTGCTGTTGAAGTTGTCATACTTCATTTTAACATAAATGCCCTAAAAAATCGGTTTGTTAACGCTTTCTTATCTGTTTTTTGTTATAATAAGAGTTATGAGAAAGAAAAATAAAAAAGGAATAGTTGTACTTACGATTTTGGTACTGATTTTTGTTGCCTATGGTATCCGAATTAATTCGAATACCGACGCTAGTAGCAATCAGTCGAAAACTGAAAAGCTGTCATCAGCAGACATTCAAGCCAAAGCTGATGAGAAGGCTGCAAATGCCTATGAGCCAACACAAGAAATTAAAGCCATAGCTGAAAAAATCGGGTTCACAAAAAAAGGACGTGTCTTATTTTATGCGTCTGATCCCCAACTGTTAGATGCGGAAAATTTTAATGAGGAGGTACCTGATAGTACTGATTCACGTACAATTTTGGGATATTACGATCACCGACAAATCTATCTTTATAATATCCAAAATCAAGATTTATCAGGTATTGTTGAAGTTACCTCAGCACATGAAACTTTGCACGCTGTTTGGGATAGATTATCCAGTAGTGAGCGCCAAGAGCTGACAAAACTATTGGAAGCGGAATATGCCAAAGTCAAAACAGATAAATCGGAAGAAATGTTGGCTGATTATGCCAAGTTTGAGATTGGATAACGTGATAATGAGTTACATTCGTATTTAGACACTGAATATCGTCATCTGTCGCCAGAACTTGAAAAGCACTACGCCAAGTATTTTGAAGATAGAGACAAAATTGTAACCATGTTCGAAAGCTATGAATCTAAGTTTGATGCATTAGATAAGCAGTCAGAGCAGTTATCAGCGGAGTTGACGGCATTAAAAGCACAAATCGATACTGATATGCCTCAGTATGATACTGATCTCGCTAATTTAAATGCTGAAATTGAAGCCTTTAATGTTAGGGCAGAGAGTTATTACTATACTAGCGAGGCGGACTTTTATGCGGATAGAAATGCTTTGGAGCAGAGAGCGGCCGAATTAGAAGCGCGTCAAACACAAATCAATATTAACATTGATCATTATAATACCAAAGCAGCTGAGCTTAATCAAATTGCCTTGAAAGCTTCAGAATTTAATAAGAGTATCAATTCAAAAGCAACTGATCCAAGCCAACCTGCTAAGAAGGCAGAGTGAAGTTACTAACATTAAGATATTATCTTAAAAAAATCTCAAGTCAGTAAACTTGAGATTAGGGTGGCGATTCATAACATTAATTTTAGCTTACTCTAACATCGTCGCCTGATACCATAATTACTTGATCATTTGAGATAGGTTTTAGAGTTAATTTATTGTCGTAATGCGTTAAGATTTCTTGTGCTTCATCTTCAAAGGGCGCATTGGTGACATGTGGTACTGTATAAAAATCAACCAGGTTAAGTCCTTGTGTATTGGTCAGTAATGGTGCTTTTTTAGTGCTATCCATGGCTGAGATATAGGCAATATCAGGTGATGTGATGATTGAGCCTGCAGATTCACCGATATATGGTTTGCCTAGGTTGACTTGTTCAATGATGAGTTGATCAGCACCTGTTCGTTTTAATTCTTGTAGTAAAAAGAAGGAGTTGCCACCTGAAACATAGATATAATCATTTTGGCTGAGCTTGCTTTGGATATCGCTTGCTGAGGCCGTAGAGACTTCTAGGATGTCAATAATTAAACCAAGTGTTTCAAAAGCTGCTTTGGCGGATATAACATAACCATCATATTCTTGTGGCACATTGGCAGTTGGAATAAAGGTTACAACTTTTCCAGCTAATTTTTCGCCGATAAATGCTGGTAAACGATTGGCAACGTCATCAAATGAAGACGTGAGAAATAATTTTTTCATGCGTTAAACTCCCTAATTTAGTGTACCTATAGGCAACTTTGTACTAAATACCAGTATAACATAACAGAGGTCTGAGGACTCATCTTGATAGATCTAAACCTGTTGTTGCCGGTAGCTCACACGTATTTTCCAAAAGTGCCCTTACCTAGCAATCCGCCGGTAAATCTGCTATACTAGAATAGTTAATGACGCCCTTCAAAGCGATTGATTAACGGGGAGCAGCTTTGCGTGTTCCTAAATAAAATTTGATGGGAGGATTATTATTTTGCAAAATGATAATTCAAAAACTCGTGTCGTTGTCGGCATGAGTGGTGGTGTGGATTCCAGTGTCACAGCGCTTTTGCTCAAGGAGCAGGGCTATGATGTGATCGGGATCTTCATGAAAAACTGGGATGATACCGATGATTTTGGTGTCTGTACGGCGACGGAAGACTATAAAGACGTGGCTTTAGTGGCAGACCAGATCGGTATCCCCTACTATACGGTTAACTTCGAAAAAGAGTACTGGGATCGCGTATTCGAGTACTTCTTAGCAGAATACCGTGCAGGTCGGACGCCAAATCCAGACGTGATGTGTAACAAGGAAATTAAGTTTAAAGCTTTCCTTGATTACGCTATTGAGCTTGGTGCAGATTACGTGGCGACAGGGCATTACGCACAAGTTAAACGTGATGACAATGGTATCGTCCACATGTTACGCGGCGCTGATGACAATAAAGATCAGACTTATTTCCTCAGCCAATTGTCACAAGAACAGCTCCAAAAAGTGATGTTTCCACTTGGTCATTTGGAAAAGCCTGAAGTCCGTAAAATTGCGGAACGTGCAGGCCTTGCCACAGCTAAGAAAAAAGACTCAACAGGTGTTTGTTTCATCGGTGAAAAGAATTTCAAACAATTTCTCAGCCAATACTTACCAGCTCAAAAAGGTCGTATGATGACCTTTGAAGGCCGTGATATGGGTGAACACGCTGGTCTTATGTACTATACTATTGGTCAACGTGGTGGTCTAGGTATCGGTGGGCAACACGGTGGTGATAATGAACCTTGGTTTGTTGTCGGTAAAGATTTGTCACAAAATATTCTTTATGTTGGACAAGGTTTCCACAATGAAGCCTTATATTCAACAAGCCTTGATGCCAGTGATCTATCTTTTACACGTGACATGCCAGATACTTTTGAAATGCACTGTACAGCTAAGTTTCGTTACCGTCAAGCTGATACAGGCGTGACGATGAAAGTTAATGGTGACAAGGTTACAGTCGTCTTTGACGAACCAGTTCGTGCCATTACACCAGGACAAGCTGTTGTCTTCTATGATGGTGCAGAATGTCTAGGTGGGGCAATGATCGATCACGCTTATAAAAATGAACAAGTCATGCAATATCAATAAACATTAAAGAAAATCGTTTGGGAGAACTATCCCAGACGATTTTTTGCATGAAAAAGATTAAACAAAAGTTTTTTGAGGACGAAAAAGAATCAATACCAATTTCGCATTGTTTTGGCAAAAGAATACCGATTTCGCACGAAAATAGTGATTTTTTGACCAATTTCGTATTGTTTTGTCAAAAGAATACCGAAATGGTAAAAATTCACCATGTTTCCATAAATTACCGCAGGCTATAAAAAAATCCATCACATGATAGTGATAGATTTTCATAATTTATTTAAGGATAAAAGAGTCGAATCAAGATACCGCCCATGATCAGTACGATAGCACCGCAGAGTCGATTGCCCATTTGAGCAAAGGCGATCATTACCATCCGGTCGGACGCGGATAGAACGGCGATATTACCAGTACCACCCATGGAGTTATTAATCATACCAGCGCCAATGGCTGTCTCCACTGGATACATACCGAGTACCTTACCTAGGAACCAGCTCGCTAGTCCCATGGCAACAACACTTGTTAAGCAGAGAATGACAAATTGCCAAGTCAAGGCTGAAGCTAAAGTTTTCAGGTCGATTAAGGCTAAACCTATCCCAGCTAAAACAGCATGGGTTAGATTGGTCATGACGACTTCGTTAAACATAATGACCGATTCTTCTAATTGTTTTGGTACGGTATTTGTTGCTTTGATGATAAAGACGATGATAATCATAAAGACATATTCGTGAACTTTTGGAAAGAAGTTGTTGAGTAAGCAACCCACCATCAGAAGTGTGAAGGCAAAGAGCATACCGACACCGATGCGTTGGGCATCAAGTTTAATTTTTGGTCGCTCAAGTTCTTCTTTAGTTGCTGAAATTAATGTCCCATGGCCATTGTATTTGGTGTTAGCAAAAACTTTTGAAATAGACAGGGCACCAATAATCGCCATAATGTTCCCGAAAGTCACAGCAGGTGCGAGTTGTGAGAAGATAGCGGCTTGGCTACCATGTGCTAGACCAGAGGCATAGATTTGAGACAGTGGTGTGATCCCTGCGCCCATACCGCCTGCCATCATTGGCATTGAAACGTACATGACTGAGTGCGCAAAACCTTTGCCAAGCAACATCCCCATGCCACCGACTGCAAAAAAGCCGATGACCATTGTAATCAAAGTGACAGGAATAAATTTAGTAGACGCTTTAATCAAGAGCTTGCGATTCATGCCTAAAATAGAGCCACAAATCAGTGCTGCTATATAAAAATCAAGAAAGCCGAATTGACCGCCCATGAATTTACCAACGGCACCAATCACGTTTTTAGGAATGACGTGGCCAAAAGATAGAAGTGTTGCGCCAATCAGCGTAAAGATAGATCCACCACCAAGATAGGAGTTGACGATAGGCAGTTTTTCACCGATATAGTAGAGGAGATGTCCTAAGACAACTAGTAACAAGGTGATACCAACCATATTTAGTGGTAGTTTACCAAGTGCAATCACGCTTGCGAGAATCACGATAAAAAAGGTATAGAGTGGCAAACTAATCCCTGAAATTTTGATAGTTTTTAAATCTTTCATTTTCTCTTCTCTTAAGTCCTCTTAGTATTCTGGATACCATTTGAGGTCTTGGACAGCTTTAGACATATCAGTCTCTTCAGCTTGGGCTAAACCTTGTTTTTGAGCCATTTTTGCGACTGCTTCAGCGACTTTAATAGAGACGTCCGCAACATATTGGAATGGTGGGAGAACTGGCGCACCTGGTTGGTTTAAATCAACCATACCACTCAAGGAATGAGCAGCTGCACCAATCATTTCATCAGTCAAGAGTGATGCTTCAGACGCTAACATACCAAGTCCTAAACCGGGATAAATCAAAGCGTTATTTGCTTGACCGATTTGATAATCAACACCTTTATATTGAACGGTACCTGAAGGAACGCCAGTTGCGACAAAGGCTTTACCATCTGACCACTCAATGACTTGTTCAGCAGTCGCTTCTAATTTTTTCGTTGGATTTGAAATTGGGAAAATGACTGGACGTTCTGTATTGTCACACATGGCTTCAACGACTTCTTTTGTGAAGGCACCAGCATCAGTAGACGTACCAACTAAAATAGTTGGTTTTACTGTTTTGACAACATGAAGTAAATTAGTCATATCACCAACATTTACAAAATCGGCACGTTTCTTAGCAAAAGGTTTTTGAGCAGGCGTTAAGTCTGTCATGTCATCAAAGAGCAAACCTTGTTTATCCATCATAAAGAAGTGTTGGTAGGCTTCTTCTTCTGAAAGACCTTCGCTGACCATTTCTGCATGCACGCGACTAGCGATACCTGCACCTGCAGACCCGCCACCATAACATAGATAAACTTGATCAGTTAACTTATCACCTGTAATATCAAGGGCACCAAAGACACCACCGAGCACGATGATACCAGTACCTTGAATGTCGTCATTAAAGGTTGGGATTGATTTTTTATATTTGTCTAAAATGGTTGCAGCATTTGAGCGGCCGAAATCTTCCCATTGCAAGTAAAGTTTAGGGAACATTTCTTCAGCGGTTGTGACAAATTGATCGATAAAGTCATAATATTGATCCCCGTAGAGACGTTCTTGATGATTACCGAGGTACAATGGATCTTCTAAAAGTTCATTTCTGCTTGTGCCAGCATCGATAACGATTAGCAAAACAGACGCAGGATCAATACCAGCTGCAGCTGTATAGATCATCAATTTACCGACTGAAATATCAACACCTTGTGTACCCCAGTCTCCAATACCTAAGATACCTTCTGCATCCGTTACAACAATGAGACGGATTTTACGGTCACCTGCAGCATTTTTCAAAGTTTCTGCGATGTTTTCTGGGTGTTTGATATCGAGGTAAGCAGCATATTGTGTATCCACAAAGAGGTGGCTGTAGTTTTCGATCGTGTCCGCAATGATTGGATCGTAGACGATTGGGTTAAATTCAACGATGTGTTGGTTGAAGAGGTAGTAGAACAAAGTCCGATTAGTATTGAAAATTTCCATTAAGAAATGACGTTTTTCCAAGTCGTTGGGTTTCATCAAATAATGTTGATAGGTTTGTTCAGCTTGTTCTTCAATAGTTTGAACATGGGGCGGTAAAATACCGATCAGGCCAAGTTCTTGACGTTCCTCCATGGTAAAAGCAGTTCCTTTATTTAGGAACGGGTTGTTTAAAATGTCATGTGCACGCATGTGTGTCTCCTTTATTAGTTATAAAATATTTTTTATATTGGCTAGTTTACACCCCTATAAAATCTTATAGTCAACTCAAGCTGTTACGATAAATTTTATTTATAACAAATAATTGCTGATATGTTAAAATGGGCAAAAAGGGGTGCGTTCTATCATGAATTTACGAGATTTTGAGTATTTTAATGCTCTAGCTGACTTATTGTCCTATACACAAGTGGCACATCAATTTGATGTGAGTCAACCAACAATTAGCTATGCGATTAAACGTTTGGAACAACATTATGATTGTGATTTGATTAATAAAGATCCGTCACATCGGACGGTTCAGTTAACGAGAGAGGGTGCAATTTTAAAGGCACATATTCACCATATACTGGACGAATTCGTAGCTGTAGAAAGAGCGATTGAGCACGCTAAGAAAAAGCAAGTTCATGTTGGTTTTCCACCGATTATAAGGGCAAGAATTCTATCGAAATTATTAAGAGAAAAAGAGGCGGTCAACTTTATTTCAAATTTTGATTTGATTTCAGGTGGCTCAAACGAATTACTTTCTAAATTATTATCTGGCCGGCTTGATTTTAGTTTAATTGGTAGCGTGACGCCTTTGGTTCATCCAAATTTAACGGTGCAATTACTATATCAACGTGAATTCTATATTTTTGCTTCTAAAGATAATCCACTATCTCAAAAATCTGAAATATCATTTGAAGAGGCTGCAGACTATCCTTTTATTCTATTAGAGGAGGGGTTTGTTCACGCTAAGGCGTTTCAAAGGCTTAATGATAAGTATGACAAAAAGGCGCAAACTTTACTTCATTTTTCTGATGTTCAGACGATTGGTCAATTGGTTAAGCCAAATATTGGTATTACCTTAATGACTGATTTTATTCCGTTTAGGGATATGGAAAATCTAGTCAAAATTCCATTAGTGGCTAAAGATAAAGAGATTTTTTATGTGCAGTATGCTCATCTAAAAACTGCCGTGCTAAATGAAGATTTACAACAACTTGTTGTTATGTTGGATAAACTTTCTAAAGTAGATGATACTTGTGCTAATGAATGACTCGGATTTTAGCTACTCTTGACTATACTTTTCTGGTATAATCAAAGGTATGAATAATAACGATATTTTAATCCGTCTGCGCTACACGTTTGATATTAAAGATAGTGACATGCTCGATATTTTTGCCTTGGGTGGGGTGACACTCACCCTAGAAGAGCTCCGTGTTATCTTAAGGAAACAAGAGCCTGATACGGATCGTGATCAAGCCTTATCTCGCGAGAATTTGGAACGTTTCTTAAATGGTTTCATCATTAGCCAAAGAGGTGTGAAACGTGACAAGGAGGGACAGGAGGTGCCTGCGACCTTTGATATGACGAGCGATGCGTTGATTAACAATGTGACGATTAAGAAGATTAAGATCGCTATGACTTATACGACGGATCATCTTCAGGATTTTCTGGCGCAGTCGGGTAAAACGGTATCGACGAGCGAGTTGTCTGCGATTTTGCGTAATAAAAATCACCGTAATTATAAGCCTGCTGGCGATCAAATTTTGCGTAATATGCTGAAAGGTATGGCTTTAGATTACCGGGGCAAATCTTGAGTTGAGTAAAAATCTTGACCGACTAGGACAATTCTGCTAAAATATAAATATCAATAATTCAAGGTAGTCAAGTACCGAGAAGAATAGCGTAGCTATTTTTCGTGTACTTGGCTTTTTGGTATGAAAATATAAAAAGAGGTAATCATGCAATTTCAAGAAAATTTTGATGTCATCGTCGTTGGTGCCGGTCATGCAGGAAGTGAAGCGGCGCTAGCGTCTGCGCGGATGGGCAGTAAGACGTTGCTCGTCACGATTAGCCTAAATATGGTCGCGTTCATGCCGTGTAATCCGTCAGTCGGCGGCTCGGCTAAAGGGATCGTCGTTCGCGAAATCGATGCGCTCGGTGGCGAGATGGGTCGCAACATCGACAAGACCTATATTCAAATGAAGATGCTCAACACCGGCAAGGGTCCTGCTGTTCGGGCGCTTCGCGCACAGGCGGATAAGGATTTGTATGCGCGTGAGATGAAAAAAACGATTGAGCAGACGGAAAATCTGACTTTGCGTCAAGCGGTAGTGGATGAGATTCTCGTCGAAGACGGTCAGATTACTGGGATTAAAACCTCAACGGGTACGATTTATACGGCGAAATCAGTTGTTATTACAACAGGGACAGCCCTTCGTGGTGAGATCATCATCGGTGAGCTCAAGTATTCGTCAGGGCCAAATAACTCCCTAGCTTCTATCGGTCTTGCTGACAATTTACGTGACTTGGGCTTTGAGATTGGTCGTTTTAAAACGGGTACGCCTCCGCGCGTAAAGTCTAGTACCATTGATTACAGTAAAACGGAGATTCAACCAGGGGATGAGAAGCCAAATCACTTTAGTTTCTTATCAAAGGATGCGGATTATTTGACCGATCAAATTCCGTGTTGGTTGACTTATACAAAAAATGCGACGCATATGATCATTCAAGAGAATTTGCATCGTGCGCCGATGTTTTCTGGAATGGTTAAAGGTGTTGGACCGCGTTATTGTCCGTCGATTGAGGATAAAATTGTGCGTTTTGCTGACAAGCCACGTCACCAACTGTTTTTAGAGCCTGAAGGCCGAGATACAGAAGAAGTTTATGTGCAAGGCTTGTCGACGTCGATGCCTGAAGATGTGCAATTTGAGATGTTACGCTCAATTCCAGGTTTGGAAAATGCTGAGATGATGCGTTCAGGCTATGCGATTGAGTATGATGTGGTTTTGCCGCACCAACTGCGTGCGACGCTTGAAACGAAATTGATTTCAGGCTTGTTCACGGCGGGTCAAACCAATGGGACATCAGGTTATGAAGAAGCAGCAGGTCAAGGTTTAATTGCAGGGATCAATGCTGCGCTGAAAGCACAAGGTAAACCTGAGTTTATTTTGAAACGTTCAGATGCTTATATCGGTGTGATGATTGATGACTTGGTAACGAAAGGGACGATTGAACCTTATCGTTTGTTGACAAGTCGTGCTGAGTACCGCTTGATTCTTCGCCATGATAATGCCGATATGCGGTTAACACCACTTGGCCGTGAAATTGGTTTGGTCTCTGATTATCGTTGGCATACTTTTGAGATTAAAAAATATCAATATGAAAATGAACTATTACGCCTGCAAAAAAATAAACTCAAACCAATCGCTGAAACCAATGCTAAGATAGAAGCCCTAGGTTTCAAGCCTTTGACGGATGCCTTGACAGCAGCAGAGTTTATGCGCCGTCAAGAAATCACTTATGAGATTGCAACATCCTTCATCGGACCAGCTCCAGAAGTCTTGGATTCGAAAATTATTGAATTAATCGAAACAGAGATCAAATATGAAGGCTATATCAAGAAAGCAACGGATCAAGTCGCTAAAATGCATCGTTTGGAAGCCAAACGCATTCCGAAAAATATTGACTGGGATGCTTTAGATAGCATTGCTACAGAAGCGCGTCAAAAATTTAAGAAAATCAATCCTGAAACGATTGGCCAAGCCAGTCGTATTTCAGGTGTCAATCCTGCGGATATTAGTATTTTGATGATTTATTTGGAAGGTAAATAAGACGTAATAAGCTCAGACTATCTGGGCTTTTTTCTATGGTATAATGGAAACGAAATACGTGTACCAAATGAGTCACAGTTCAAGATATTTGTTGCAATTTTACATAGAGTGCTATCAGATTCTTATGAAAGCTTGTAAGAAGCATTAAGTTTGAGTAATTTAAATATATATATGCTTTAACATTGAAAATGAAGTATTATACCAAATGACATAGAAATCGATAAAATATTGATATTTTGGTATAATTAACCTATTCTATGTCAGGAGAAACTATGTCTTATCAACCACTGTTCGACATCACAGACGATATGTTAAATAAAATCGTTGAAATAACAGAAATTGTAACAAAATTAACACTCAAACAACCGCAAAATTTTCATTTACGTAAGGAAAATCGCCTACGTTCAATTCATTCAAGTCTTGCTATTGAAGCAAATTCTTTATCTTTAGAGCAAGTAACTGCCATAGTCAACGGCAAGCGTGTATTAGCTAAACCGCAAGAAATTAGAGAAGTACAAAATGCTTATCAAGCCTATGAACAAATTTTTAAACTCAATCCTTATCAAGTCACTGACCTATTGCAAGCGCACGGCTATCTAATGGCTGATTTAGTAAAACATTCAGGAGGCTTTCGTTTAGGTGATGTCGGTATTTATGATATTGCTGGAAATCTTGTGCATATGGGTGCTCGTCCACAGTTTGTGAGCCATCTTGTTAATGAGTTACTTGAGTGGGGACAAAGTGCAGTTATTCCAGCCTTAATAAAGAGTAGCGTTGTGCATTATGAACTTGAAAAAATTCATCCTTTTGAAGATGGTAATGGCAGAATGGGACGGTTGTGGCAGAATTTGATTTTAGCACAAGATTACCCAATATTTGAATACCTGCCAATTGAAACGATGATTTATGAGCATCAAAAAAGCTATTATAAGGCTTTGAGTGATAATAAAAGTGCCACGCGATTCATTAATTTTATGCTTGATATTATTATGGAGACAATAAAAAATAGCGATATAACAAGCGATAAAATAGCGATAAAACAATTAAGTAAACCACAAACTGAATTTTACCATCTTATACGTGATTATTTACAAAAAAATGAGAGTGTGACGAGTGCTGAAGCACAAATATTATCAGGTAAATCAGCAGCAACAGTGCGTAATTATTTTGCGAAATTGGTTTCAAAAAACTTATTAGTCGCTCAAGGTGAGAATAAAGCCCGAAAATATTTTTTAGCAAACTAGGCCGAAAGAGAATGCATGGCGACCCACAGTATCAATTGATACACCGATAGGCGTTAGTGGTGCGATTGCAATCCGAGAATTGATGAAGAAAAACGAAAAGCTAAAAAAATCAGCACGTGTTAATAATCGAGCAGATTTTAAATTCACTTTTGAAGATGAGATTGATAAAGCATTAACAGATGGCTATACACAAAATCAAGATTTCTTTGGTATTCTACTAAATAATAATAGTTTTAAAAGAAGAATTGCCCAGATTTTTGTAGATGATGTATATCAGAGCATGCAAGAATAAAGAAATAAAAAATAATCAACTAATTCTATTGACTTAACCACAAAAACTATGATATACTAGAGAAGTTGAAAAGCAGAAAGCCCCCGCTTTCTCGCCAATATTGCGTAAGCTACTTGGCATGGAAATGAATTTATTCTCTGGATTCAGAGTTGATTTATAGCGGGCTTTCTACGGAAAGTCCGTTTTGTTTTTCAATGGAGAAGTTGGCTCATTTAGCCAGCAGAACATTTACAGTAATTGAGTTTTGGTTACTTGACTTGATAGTTTGCTACGAGTCACGTAACCGTCTCAACATCTTTAAGACAAGGAGAACAATCATAGCAAGAGAAAGAGTTACAATGAATCAGGCGATTCGTGCAAGCGAAGTTCGTTTGATCTCGGCAGATGGTGATCAACTCGGTATTACACCGACCAGCGATGCGCTTAATCAAGCGATGGACCAAGATATGGACCTCGTATTGATTTCAGCGCAAGCAACACCACCTGTTGCCAAAATTATGGATTTTACAAAATTCAAGTTTGAGCAAAAGAAAAAACTGAAAGAACAAAAGAAAAATCAGGCTGTTGTCACAGTCAAAGAAGTTCGTTTGTCTCCAGTTATTGACCAAAATGACTTTGATACAAAATTGCGTCAAGCAACTAAGTTCCTTGAAAAAGGCAACAAAGTTAAGGTATCTATTCGATTTAAAGGTCGGATGATTACCCATAAAGAAGTTGGTCAAAAAGTCTTGGACGATTTCGTTATCGCAACCCAAGATATTGCCCACGTTGAACAACGTGCCAAAATGGATGGTCGTCAAATGTTTATGCAATTGGCACCAGGCGAGAAAAAGAAATAATACTAAAATTTTAGAGGAGATTTGAGAAATGCCAAAACAAAAATCACACCGCGCTTCAGCAAAACGTTTTAAACGTACTGGTTCTGGAGGATTGAAACGTTTTAAAGCCTATACAAGCCACCGTTTCCACGGTAAAACTAAAAAACAACGTCGTCACCTTCGTAAAGCTGGTATGGTATCAACTGGTGACTACAAACGTATCCGTAAAATGGTTTACTCTCTTAAATAATAGAGACCTGAATCAAGCATAGACTACATTAAACTAAGATATTATAAGGAGAACTATAAATGGCTCGTGTTAAAGGTGGCGTAGTAAGCCGCAAACGTCGTAAACGTGTACTGAAACTTGCGAAAGGTTACTATGGTGCAAAACATACTTTGTTCCGTACTGCCAAAGAACAAGTAATGAACTCATATAACTATGCGTTCCGTGACCGTCGTCAAAAGAAACGTGATTTCCGTAAATTGTGGATTGCACGTATCAATGCAGCTGCACGTATCAATGGATTATCATATTCTAAAATGATGCATGGTTTGAAATTAGCTGAAATTGAAGTTAACCGTAAAATGTTAGCTGACCTTGCAGTTAATGACGCAGCAGCTTTCGCATCATTGGCTGACGCTTCTAAAAAAGCTTTGGCTAAATAATCAAAATACCTAAAAAGCAAGCTTCGGCTTGTTTTTTTTGATATAATGGCTAAAAACACCGTATAATTAACTTGTCAAAAACTTTTTGCAGTCATTTCGGGTCAATGACAACTGATTTTGATGGTGAATAGTTGAAAATTATCCTAGAATGAATTTGTCAGAAGGAGGACTAGCAGAATGAAAATTTGTGAGCAGTTGAAAACTTATCGGAAAAAAATGAACCTTTCTCAAGATGATTTGGCAGTGATTGTTTATGTCTCTCGCCAAACGATTTCAAATTGGGAAACGGGTAAATCGTATCCTGATTTGAAAAGTCTACTGTTAATGAGTGATTATTTTGATGTCTCCTTAGACGAATTAGTGAAAGGAGATCTTCAAATGATGAAGGAAAGAGTAGATGCTACAACTTTAAATCATTATTCATTAGGAATGGTTGTCGGGTTTGTGGTCATGATCTTTGGTGCGGTGTTTTATATAAAAACACAAAAAAATATAGGAATGGTGATGACTATTTTAGGGGGCATCATCATGTTTTATTCAGCAATTAAAGCTGAGAAAATCAAGAAAAAGTTGGATATTCAAACTTTTTCAGAGATTATGGCTTACATGGAAGGAAAAGAAGTCGTTCGTAGTAAAAGGATGTGTTCTATTCTAAGTGTGATCTTAAAAATTGTCTTGTCTACTATGGTAACGCTTATGATAGTGTATCTAGCTTTATTCCTCTTTTGATTTCAGGTGATTCAAAAATCGAGTTAATCCCTCGATTTTTTGATTTTCTGCAAAATGTCGGAAAATATTTTCAGTTTTTGTCTAAAACCTTTTACTTTTTGTGCTATAATAAATGAGTAAACAAATCATTTGATTTTGATAGTTAAATCTGATATGTATTGATAGCCGAAAGGAATGATGCGTGCTTTTTGTCAAAAAGCAGCCTCAAAATAATAATATGATTACATTAACTAGCTGCCCACTCAAGCAAACCTATTTTGTTTCAGAAATTAAAGGTGACCCGGATAGTAGAAAGCATCTGCAAAACTTAGGTTTTGTTAAAAACGCTCGCGTCGCCGTGATGAATCGTGACAAGCATAATGGCGTCATTCTCATTCACAATTCTCGTATCGCATTAGACAATACCATTTTGGAAAATATTGCATTATCCAAAAAATTGATTGGCCATGGCAACTTAACTAAACTATCATCAGTCAAACCAGGACAGATGGCCATGGTCATTAGTATTGCCGTTGCACATCCGTCAGACCCTGTTGAAGCAGCTATTAAAAGACGCTTGCTAGATATGGGTGTGACACGTGGCACACGGATCTTTGTCAGAAAAGTTGCACCCTTAGGCGATCCGATGGAATTACACGTCAGGGGATATGAATTAACTTTGCGAAAAAATGAGGCGGAAAAAGTAGAAGTGAGTGTACTAGAAAATGACTGAAAATAAACGATTTGCGCTAGTCGGAAATCCCAACTCTGGTAAGACATCAACCTTTAACTTGTTGACAGGGTCTAATCAATATGTTGGTAACTGGCCAGGCGTGACCGTCGAGCGGAAATCAGGTAAATACGTTAAAGATAAGTCAATTATCATCCAGGATTTACCGGGTATTTATTCCCTATCCCCTTTCACACCAGAGGAAAATGTCACTCGAGATTACCTATTATCTGATGACTATGATGTTGTTATTAACCTCGTAGATGCAACGAATATCGAGCGTAATCTTTATCTAACAACCCAGTTGATTGAGATAGGGAAACCTGTTGTCATTGCCCTCAACATGACCGATTTGCTGGTGAAACAAAACATCTTCATTGACACAGAAAAGCTATCTTATTCACTTGGCGTACCCGTTGTTAATATCTCAGCCCTTAAAAACCAAGGCATTGAAACATTAGTTGCCCAGAGTCAAAAAGCAACGGCCCCTCAAGTTCAAGTCCATTATGATGAACGCTTTGAGGCGAGCTTAACGGAACTTTCTAATGTCACGCACGTCACAAATCGCTTTGAGCTAATTAAGGTTTTTGAAAATGACGAAAAAATAATTGAGCGCGTTGCTTTATCAGCCAAACAAGCTGAGGAAGTCTCAGAAATTATCGCGATTGCAGAAGATATATTTCTGGATGATAGACAAAGCATCGTCGTCAATGAGCGCTACCAATATTTGATAACCTTGGCTGATATGGTTGAGAGTCGGACACAAGGTGTTCGGCTGAATGTGTCAGATAAGATTGACCAATTTGTGACATCGCGTCGTTTTGGTCTACCTTTTTTCCTATTCGTGATGTGGGCAGTTTACTATGTCAGCATCCAGACGGTTGGCACTATGGGAACAGATTTTGTAAATGAGAAATTATTCGGGGAAATTGTTCCACATTATGCACAAAATTTGCTTGATTTTTTAAATATCGCACCAATTGGCCAGAGTTTGATTCTGGACGGCATTATCGCCGGAGTCGGCGCTGTTCTTGGTTTTGTCCCACAAATTTTTGTTCTCTTTATCTGTTTAGGGATTCTAGAAGATTCAGGGTATATGAGTCGCGTTGCCTTCGTCATGGACCGTATTTTCCGTCGCTTTGGTCTATCGGGTAAATCCTTTATTCCAATGTTGATTGCGACAGGGTGTGGGATTCCAGGTGTGATGGCGTCTCGGACAATTGAAAATGAAAGAGATCGTCGGATTACGATTATGGTGACAACTTTCATGCCATGCTCGGCTAAATTACCGATTATTGCTTTGGTGGCTGGTTCTCTTTTCCCTAATAATTCCTTGATTGCGCCAAGTGCTTATTTCGTTGGCATCTTTACGATTGTCATCAGTGGTATCATGCTGAAAAAGACTAAATTATTAGGTGGTTCTGTGACACCATTTATTATGGAGTTACCAAATTATCACATGCCTAAATGGTCAAACGTCTTACGCTATGCATTAGATAAAGGTTTGAGTTTTATCAAGCGTGCAGGAACGATTATACTTGCCATGACGATATTGCTATGGTTCCTAACGACCTTCAATTTCCGCATGCAGGTCGTTGATACAGAGCGATCTATTTTGGCAGGAATTGGTCGAGTGATTATGCCAATTTTTGCCCCACTAGGTTGGACTTCTTGGCAGGCGACAGTTTCAACGTTTACTGGTTTACTTGCAAAAGAAACACTCGTCTCGACCATGGGTGTGTTGTATCACGCGAAAGGTGGTGCAGCTTTGAATACTGCCATGCAGAGTAATTTCACTGCCTTATCTGCTTATACCTTGCTCTTGTTTAATTTACTTTGTGCACCATGTTTTGCCGCTATCGGTGCCATTTATCGTGAAATGGGAACAGCAAAATGGACAGGCATTGCAGTTGGTTTTCAATGTGGTATTGCTTACGTCACTAGTTTTATCGTCTATCAGATTGGTACGACTATTGCTACGGGACATGTCAATATATCCACAGTTTTAGCGATTTTATCTCTATTGCTTGCTTGTTACTTTGTGTTTAGAAAACCAGTCTACCAAGCGCCTAAACTCTCAGAAAGTGTGACAGTATGAACATCCAAACTTTGATTATTTTTGCCCTAGCTATCGCAGGTGCGGGCTATGCTTTCTATAAATTCATCAAGTCACGCGGCGCTTGTGAAGATTGTGGGTGTTCTTGTCCGGTTAAAGAGCAGATGAAATAAAACATATTCAAACGAAAGTTTGAATATGTTTTTTCTTTATGTTAAACTAGAATTAATCAAATGGCGACTTGAATAATAGGAGGCTATATAAAATGCGTGAAGAAAGTTGTGAGATTCCCTGCTTTAATGAAGAGAAAGTAGAGGCAGTCAAAGAAGAACTAGCCGCGTCTGATACATTTGCTATCAGCCAGCTTTTTAAAGTGTTAGCAGATGAACGTCGGTTTAAGATTTTGTATGCCTTGACAAAACAAGAGAGACTCTGTGTTTGTGATGTCGCACTCATCATCGGAGCAACAGTTGCCACAACCTCTCATCATTTGCGTACTTTGAGTAAACAGTCAATTTTGACACATGAAAAAATTGGCAAAATGGTTTATTATCAACTCAGCAATCCAATGATTCAACAGCTCGTGCTAGACGCGATGAACCAAGAAAAAGAGGGGGTTACCTATGGCTGACAAAGAAACACATCATTATCGATTGACTGGTCTATCTTGTACAAGTTGTTCAGCTAAATTTGAGAAAAATGTTCAAGCAATTGAAGGTGTTAGTGCGGCAAAAGTTAATTATGGCGCAGCTAAGTTAACCGTAACAGGACATGTATCAGTTGCCGAGTTGGAACAAGCGGGTGCCTTTGACAAGATTAAGGTAAGACCAGAACAAGATACTAACTCTGATACACCACATCGGCAGACTTCTTTTTGGCGTGAAAATCGCAGCCAATTGATTGCGGCAGTTCTGATTATTCTAGCTTTCATTAGTCAATGGTGCTTAGGAGAGCCGCGGTTTCTATCGCCTATTTTATTTGTTATGGCAATCTTAGTGGGTGGTTATGCCCTATTTATCGAAGGTATTCAAGACCTTATCAAGTTTGAGTTTTCCATGGCAACCCTGATGACAATTGCCATTATCGGTGCTACCTTGATTGGTGACTTTGCTGAAGGCGCTGTTGTTGTTATTCTTTTTGCGATAAGTGAGATGTTAGAGCGATACGCGGCTGAACGGGCGCGACAATCCATTTCAACCCTGGTGAATGTTGCCCCAAAAGTTGCAACCATTCGCCGTAATGATTTTGAGCAAACCATCGCAGTACAGGACATTCAAATCAATGATGTTATGCTGATTAAACCTGGTCAGAAAATCGCCATGGATGGCGTCGTTATAAAAGGTGATTCAACCGTTAATCAAGCTGCCATTACAGGAGAATCCCTACCTGTTGACAAACGAATTTCAGATGAAGTCTTTGCAGGAACACTTAACGAAACAGGTTACCTAGAAGTTCAAGTTACAAAACGTGCAGCAGATACAACTCTTGCAAAAATTATCCAACTCGTTGAAGCAGCCCAAGGTGAACGTGCGCCAGCCCAAGCTTTTGTCGACAAGTTTGCGAAAATTTACACCCCATTCATCATCTTGCTAGCGACCTTAATCGTCATCGTCCCACCATTGTTTTTCGGCGGCGACTGGCAGAGATGGTTCTACCAAGGACTATCAGTCCTAGTCGTCGGCTGTCCGTGTTCTTTAGTCATCTCAACCCCAGTTTCTATCGTGTCTGCCATCGGTAACGCTGCGCGTCATGGTGTCTTGATAAAAGGCGGGATTTATTTAGAAGAAATCGGAAAACTTCAAGCCATTGCCTTTGATAAAACAGGTACTTTGACAGAAGGTAAGCCTACAGTAACTGACTTTGTTGTAGTAGATGAACGCTATAATGAACCCGACCTACTTCAAAAAATATCAGCCTTGGAAAGTTATGCGCAACATCCCCTTGCCTCTGCTATTGTAGAAGAAAATAAAAGACGAGGCATCGACATAATACAGACCAGCATTGAAAATTTTCAGTCAATCACAGGACGTGGTGTGCAAGGAGATATTCCAGGTACGACTTACTTTATCGGTAGCCCAACATTATTTTCATCAAACTCAAAAATTACTACCATAGCACAAGCCTTTCACGAACAAAGTAAAACAGTTATCTACTTTGGTACAAGTGAGCAAATCCTAGCGGTTATTGCCATGCAAGATGCCGTTCGACAAACGAGTCAACAAACGATACAAGAATTACAATCACTTGGCATTCAAGAGACGGTTATGCTGACAGGAGACAACCAAGCAACAGCGAACCAGATTGCCAAAGAAGTGGGTGTTTCAGCAGTTAAAGCAAATCTAATGCCAGCAGATAAATTACAAGAGATTCAAAACTTACAGACGACCTTAGGTCGAGTTGCCATGATTGGAGATGGCGTTAACGATGCGCCAGCTTTAGCAATCGCAAATGTCGGCATTTCCATGGGTGTCGTGGGAACAGATACAGCTTTAGAAACCGCAGATGTCACTTTAATGGGAGATGATTTATCTAAATTACCATTTCTTATCAGACTGAGCCGTAGCACTTTACGAACCATTAAGCAGAATATTACTTTTTCATTAGTCTTGAAAGTAATCGCCTTGCTACTGGTTATCCCAGGTTGGCTCACACTTTGGATTGCCATTCTAGCCGACATGGGTGCAACGATAATCGTTACATTGAATGGTATTCGGTTGCTGCGGGTGAAGTGAAATATAATTAGATTCAGTATCAGAATTAAAGATATAAGAATGTAAAATCGTAAGAGAAATATGTTTTAAGCATTCTAATCTTACGATTTTTTAAATTTATCAAAGATAATACTTAGGTTATCTAATTGAAGAATAATTTAGTGGAAACAGTTTATAAAATATTCCAAATAGTAATCTAGTCTAAAAATTCAATCCATTGAATTTAAGAGATAGCAGTAAAAGTAGATAAAGAAACTTCTTATATGTGAAATTAATTGCTATAATAATTCTTTATTTTTGTATTCTTCTTGCTTATTATGGTAGAATTATTAAGAAATACCTTGTTTTCTTATTTAGATTGGAGGAAAGTGTTTGACAAAATTACAAGAAGAAATGTCTGAACAAATGGAATTGCGTACATTCTATCAAAAAACGCGTGAAGAACGTGGTTATACCTATGGTGAAATTGAGACTGGCTATCTCCATAGTTCTCAAATTTCACGTTTTGAAAAAGGTGAAAGTATGTTTTCGGCTGAGTGTCTTTTATTAGCGATTCAGGGGCTTAACATGACCCCAACCGAGTTTTTTGCTTTGATGCCGACTTATGAACCCAGTAGGTTACATATTTTTATGAAACAAATGAGTGACTATGCTATAACTAATGACATAGAGGGGATGAAAAAGTTATTAAAGCCAAGAGCTAAGAAAAAAATTGATAAAATCTATAATGTCATGGTTAAAGTGGCGATATTTGATTCATCAGGGGAAAACTTAATTACAGATAATGATCGAAAGCTCATTCAAGATTATCTAACAAGTATCAAGCAATGGACACTTTTTGAAATTGATATTTTTTCGATGTGTTTGGAAGTTTTAAGTTTGAAAGAGGCTTATTATTTGGGATTAGAGATGTTAGATAGTGATGAATTATCTAATCTTTTGGATTCTCATGCAAACGATGTTAAAAAAGCCTTAGTAAATTTATATGTTCACATGGTGTGTAATGACCAATATGTGCGTGCGAGTAGAATTAAGAATGAACTAGATGATATCTTAGAGGCGTGGGATATGGAGGAAAAAATTATAGTTTATATTTTTGAAACCTTTTCTAAATTTAAACAAGAAAAAAGCTCTGAACTTTTCGAGGAGATACAGAGCGATATTCAAGTTTTAAAAAAATTTGGTGTCACAGATTTTGCTAAGCGGATAGAGATGTTTATGGCAAAAGAACGCTAGGTTTTAGTTATATTGTACTCTACATTAATGCGTGTGTGAAAAAAGTGAGCGTAAAAAATCTAACATACAATTTCTCCTTTCGTTTTACTTGATAGCTTTATTATAGCATCAGAAAATATCTCAAAATGCAAAATTGAGAATCTGCAAGGGTAAAAGAATTAAATTGATAATTCTCAGGACTTTAGCTTTAAATCATGAGAATTATCATTTTTTGTTTTAAAGTCAAGAGAATATACAATTTTTATCATCAAGTCATGCAGATTCTCAATTTTTGAAATTTAGGGTTTTTTTTGTAGTAGAATTAGCCTTGTAAGTTAGTTCGAACGACTTTCAAAACTTAATTGTTTATCTTTCTCTACTTTATTTGTTTTGAGTGGGGGGATAGCATGCTAATGACAAGATAGAAGGAGTCAATATGACGAAAATTAAAAAAATTACAATGTTAACAGTTGCAGTAGTAACATTAGGTGGAGCAGTTGTTGGAGGAGGGAAAGCATCCGCAGCCACTGATTATCCTCATCCTTGGGCTAGAGATAAATGGGATCACAACATAAGCTTAACAAACGTCAGCTCGTCTTATAAGAATTGGTCTATGTCTGGCAAAGCAGATATTGTCAAAAATAATAAAGTCCAAACTGGTGGTTGGAAAGGTGCAGGGCAAACTAGTTCCATTAGTGTTGGACACCTACCGTGGGAAATCACAAGTACGCCAGAGCCTTGGTGGGAATACCAATAATTTGTTGATTTTGTAGACTTCAATACTTCATGTTCAATCAACCGTAAAACCAAAATGATTGACATAATTCATATGTGAATTTTGGTTTTATACTTGTTTGAATATCAATCTGTTGAAAAAATATCGTCATCTACTTTTTAGGAGTGAACACTTGATATGAAGAAAATCTTACAAAGTAAGTACCTAATTATTTTTATCGCTACATTTTTTCTTGGCTTGCTATCATTTGTTCAAGTGCGAGAAATTAAATCATACATCGTTTATCCGGCATCGGAAACCCTATCGATTAAGCAAGTCGATGATATGAAATCTAACAAAGATTATTTTAAAATCTTAGAACAATTTGCTGTTACGCATCATATAGAGTTATATTATCCTGTTGTGACTTCAGGCAAAACAGAAACCTTTACTTTTGGAAAAGGTGAAGATTTGACAAAGTTAAAAAAAAGTTATGTGGTTGGTGGCTATTGGTCATCGGACAATCTGAGTCAATCTGATTTAGATTTTTTGAAAAGTAAAGGTATTATTTCTGAGAAATTTCCAGCCTTTTCACCTCAAATGTCAGGTTTATCACTCTTGTTTAGTGGTTTGAAATCTTTAATTACTTGGGGAATTATCATAACTTTTATAACAATCTTAACATTGTTGAAACTACTGAAAAGTAAGGCGGTAATTATCAGAAGAAGTTTAGGTACTTTAAGAAAATATGCTTTGATAGAACTAGTAACGGATATTGCGAGTTATCTAGTGTTTAGCATGAGTATTTTTACACTTGTTGGCGTTTTAAATGGTGGATTAGTTTATACCAATGTTTTTTCAATGGTGATTGCTTTATTTCTAACGTTATCAATCGTCATTATCATCTTACTTATATCGGCCAATTTATTATTGTTTTTGGTTATTCAATTTTCAAACCCGATTTCAATTTTCAAAAATAAAATACCTAATAAAGACTTTTTAGGTATTCTATCTGTTTTAAATATATTCATCCTTATTATTTTTGGGACTTCCTTAATTAAAACTATCCAAACAATTCAGCCGATTTATGAAGCCTATCATAGTATGAGTCAGTGGCAAAACTACCAAGATTATCTGACTTATAGCCGTCATGGTTTAGATAATCCAAATAATATCGATACAGACCATCGTTTAGATAAAAATCAAATGGCGGAAGAATTGACCTATACACGAAAATGGGCAGCGTTCTATCTGGCTTATCCTAAGGATAAGGTCATTACCAATCTGCCATTGAATTGGCAGGTTGAGGAAGTGGCGAAAAACGCTTATAGTTCGCAAAATACACATATTGTGAATTGGCAATTTTTGAAAGAAAATCAAAAAATGGGTTATCTTGAAAAAATGTCAGAACCCGCTGAAAATTATCTTTATACAATATATTTACCAGAGAAATATGCTGATGAGCGAGGTAATTTGGCAAAACTATTGGATATGGGAGAGTTAAGCCTAGATAAGACGATTAGTCGGTTTCAATTTATAACAATCAAGAATGGGCAGGAAACGTTTCAGTTTAATTCAACGATTGAAGGTCAGGCTGTTCCTGAACAACTCCAAAAGGATCAGATATTTGTTGTGGTAAACACGGCATTACTTGATATGAATAACATTGTAGCAGCTGATTTGCCACGCGCCTTATCGGAGCAATCCATTTTTGAAAGGCATGATTTTGATGCTATTGCAAAGCAAACAGATGTTCAAAAAGGTATTTTAGATACGATAAACGTTTATCAACGTATGTCAACTTATGTGACTGAGTTGTTTAATAGTTTATTAGCGAATGCTATCTCACTTGTTCTATTGTTCATTTTTCAAATTATGATTTTTTACAAATTCATCAGTTTAGCTATTAGATTAAAAGCGAAACAAATTGCGATTACAGCCCTATATCGTCCGAAATCGAAAAAAATATTCCTCTCTATTTTAGCCTTGGCTATTGGGATAAATATCGTCTCAAGCATCGGTGTCTGGCTATTGACAAAAGAACTGGTATTTACCTTAATGATGCTGAGTTTTCTGATTCTTGAAATGTTGATATTAATGACAGTTTCAGCCATTAAACTAAAAAAATATAGGGTACAGATTTTGAAGGGAGAAGTTGAGGTTGTATGATTGAAGTCAAAAATTTAAAGAAAACATTTGGTCAAAAAATAATTTATGACGGCATTGATTATCAGTTTGAGTTTGGTAAATCTTATGCGATTATAGGTGAATCAGGTGGTGGCAAATCCACTTTTCTCAATGCGCTTGCAAGGCTTGATAAGCCAACATCTGGAACGATTGAATTAAAAAATCAGGATATTTGGAAAATGAAAGAAACGGCTTATTTCCATCATCACCTAGGCTATATTTTTCAAAATTATGCCTTGATAGATGATGAGACCGTTTCGCAAAATTTAGGACTTGTTACTAAAAATAAAGCGAGACAATTTGAAGTTTTAGAACAAGTTGGTCTTGATGAAAGCTATCTGAAAGCAAAAATTTATGAATTATCTGGTGGGCAGGCGCAGAGGATTGCGATAGCAAGATTATTGCTGAAAGAATCGGACATCATCTTAGCTGATGAGCCGACAGGTGCCTTGGATGAAAAAACAGCCGAGGAAGTCGAGCATTTACTATTATCCTTGGTTAAACCAGAAAGTGTCTTGATTGTTGCAACGCATGATGAGCGCTTGGCAAGTAAAATGGACGCTATCATTGATATGGCGTCATTTAAATAAGAAGGTTGGAAAATATGAAAAAAATAATCATTGCGCTTGTATCACTTGTTGCTATCTTTGCTTTGGGTTTTGCCTTCATGTCTTGGAAAAATCCAAGAAATCATCCAGAAAAAGTTTCAGGCAAGGCAGAAACGCTTGTCAATGAAACTTCTGGAGAGAAAAAAATAAAAATTAAGACAGCTGGCACTATGATTTGACAGCGATTAAGTCAGATGATCTGGTAGCAGGCAGAGAATTTCCGCTAGTAGGTCAGACAAATGTTGGGCAATTCTTTAAAAAAATCAAGAAGTCACTTTGAGTCCGAATAGTGAGGTTGAGATGGTGCCAAGTAAATTTGAGAAGATTGAAGTAGAAGATGGTGGCATCAAGTTACAAAATTCAGGTGCTTATCTAATCGGAAAACAATTTCCAGAAGGTGATTATGAGGTATCGTTTTCTGGTGTGGCGACAGATGCAAGTGGCGTGCAAATTATCATTGAAACATTAGGCGGTAAAGTTAAGCAAGAAGTTAGTCTATCAAATGATGCTGATAAAATCAATCTGACAGTCTCAAAAAATACTTTCTTAAGATTGAAAAAGGGATTAAATAAGGAGCTGATTCTTATTTTAAAAGAAAAATAGAATCGTTTGTTTTTCAATATTTTAGTATTTTAGTATTTTCGAACGAAGAAATGAAACTAAATCTTTTTTTCGCTTGACAACTTGTCAGAATAATCGTAAAATTAAAACAATAGCAGAAGAAGTAGCGAGATAATAGGACTTTCAGGGACTTGTCGGTGATTGCGAGACAAGAGTTCGATCACGTGAATGGGCTGCAATGTGTGAACTAATGTCAGATTAGTTCAATCTTGATTCGAAACGATAAGAATCACGTGGGTGCCCGATATCGCACAATCCCTTGCTTGAGGGAGATGAGATGTAGAGAAATGCTATTTCAAATAGGTTTTTTCGCTACAAATTGAGGTGGCACCGCGTGTGATAACGTCCTCGACGAAAGTTAAGTCTTTCGTCGAGGACTTTTTGTATAGAAAGAGCAAGTTTATGACTTTAAGAAAAACGATTAACGCAGACATTATTACGCCAATTCTAGCTTATTTGAGATTGGATTTGAAACACAAGCTGATCTTGGAATCTATTCCACGTGAAAAGGAAAATTCACGCTATTCTATGATTGCCTATAATCCTGTTCATGAAATTAAGTTTGAAAATGGGGTGCTGACGGATAATGGACAGGTCAAAACAGGTGATCCACTTGATTATTTGGGTGAGCTGACTATAAAAAATACAGAGGATTCAAGCTTACCGTTTACGGGGGGAGCCATTGGTTTTGTGAGTTATGACACCATTTCCTTCTATGAAAATATCGGGGAGATTCCTGAGGATGTGATTGGAACGCCTGATTTGCATTTTTTCCTATATGAGTCATATCTGATTTTTGATCATAAAAAAGAGCAGATTACCATTGTCGAGTCTGATATTTACAGTGGGCGCTCGGAACTTGATCAGGAATTGGCCATGGCCTTGGTGCTGTCAAACCTGACGCGACCGCATAAAAATGAGTTTGAAACGGTTAAGCTCAATCCTTTATCATTTACAAGTAATACGGCAAAGGCAGAGTTTATGGGGATGGTTGAGCAGGCGCAGTCTTATATCAAAAATGGCGATATGTTCCAGATTGTTCTCAGTCAACGCTTGACGAGCCAGATTACGGGTAATCCCTTTGATTACTATCGCAATCTACGCCTGACCAATCCGTCAAATTACCTGTATTTCCTAGATTTTGGCGATTATCAAATCATGGGTGCCAGTCCTGAAAGTCTCGTGTCTGTCAAAAATGGTGTCGTCACAACCAATCCGATTGCGGGAACACGACCGCGCGGCGCTGATGAGGCAGAAGATGATGCCTTATCCAAAGATTTGCTAGGGGATCAAAAAGAAGTCGCGGAGCATCGGATGCTAGTCGACCTAGGCCGTAATGACATCGGGAAGATTTCTAAAGTGGGTACGGTCAAAGTAACTAAGTACATGGAAGTCGAGTATTTCCGCTATGTTATGCACCTGACCAGTGTTGTCAAAGGGGAGCTTTTAGATAGCGTTTCTAGCCTAGATGCCCTCAAGTCAACCTTGCCGGCAGGTACCGTATCAGGCGCACCGAAAATCCGCGCCATGCAACGGATTTACGAGTTAGAAAAAACAAAACGCGGCATTTATGCAGGTGCCATCGGCTATCTGTCAAGTAATTCGGATATGGATTTCGCCATCGCCCTGAGAACCATGGTGCTGAAGGATGGCATGGCACATGCACAGGCGGGCGCCGGCATCGTCTTTGATAGCGTCCCAGAAAATGAATACCAAGAAACCCTGAACAAGGCCAAAGCCATGACCAAGATTGGAGAAAGTAATGATTTTATTAGTTGATAGCTACGATAGTTTTACCTATAATTTAGCCCAATACATCGGCGAATTTGCCGAAGTTAAGGTTTTGCGAAATGACGACCGAGACCTTTACGACGTGGCCGAGGCGGCAGATAAAATCGTCTTTTCACCAGGACCTGGTTGGCCTGCTGACGCCGGCAGAATGGAAGAGATGATCCGTGACTTTGCCGGCAAGAAACCAATCCTAGGTATCTGTCTCGGACACCAAGCCATTGCTGAAGTATTCGGAGGCAAACTAGATTTAGCCCAACGTATCATGCACGGCAAAACTTCCATAGCTGAAAGATTGCAAGATACACCATTATTGGCAG
>SKEM01000346.1_pt1 | contig 33246 bp, 31 predicted proteins | sample 4826731 | NCBI WGS metagenome assembly SKEM01 (sample SAMN11008809, study PRJNA524170) | human gut metagenome | biome: Human fecal sample; material: Feces; isolation source: fecal sample from pouch patient p37 | host: Homo sapiens | place: Israel: Tel-Aviv | collected 2015-07-27 | reverse complement strand
CTCTGGCACGGTGCCAGAGTAGAAGAAGAGGCCCCGCACTCCGTGGTGCGGGGCCTCCGGGTCAACAGGTGACCGTCACTTCTTGTTCCGACGCTGGTGACGCGTCTTGCGAAGCAGCTTGCGGTGCTTCTTCTTGGCCATGCGCTTGCGGCGCTTCTTGATGACAGATCCCATGGGGACTCCTCTAGGTCGTGCGTGCCGGGTGCTCGCTCTCTCCGGTGCCGACGGGGTCGGCGGGCCGGGCGAGCGGGTGGTCGATCGGTGACGGGTCTCGTGGACGGGTCACTGCGGCCACTCGGGTGACCGGCCCATCCTACCGGCTCTCAGGAGCCGGTCGACTCCGAGTCCTCGTGGCCCCAGTCACCCAGGCCGACGGAGAGGTACTCCTCGACGGCGCGCTGGGGGACGCGGAAGGAACGTCCGACCTGCATCGCGGGCAGGTCGCCGGAGTGGACCATGCGGTAGACGGTCATCTTCGAGACGCGCAGCATCGCGGCCACCTCGGCCACGGTGAGGAAGGAGGGTGCGCTCGAAGCGCCGGAGGAGCTGGGGATGCCCGGTGCCATGGGTGCTGAGGTCCCGTCGTCAGGTCTGCTAGTGAGGCGCGGAGCGGCGGGGCCGACGGCGTTCGCAAGGGTCTCGAGGACCGCCCACGGACCGCTCCGGTGCTGGGGTCAATATATCCCGCACCCCTCGTGTCGCACAGGTCGTTCTCACTCTCAGACGCCACACACGTCGCAACTCACACTCCAGTCACCTGTATGTCGACCAGGGAGGATGGAAGCGGCGGGTACAGGGGGCCACAATGACGCCCGTGCCCTCCCCGAGCAGCTCCCCCGACCGCCCCACGGGCACCCGTGGCGGCCGACGCCACTGGCACGCCCCCGTGCGCCCGGCCGTCTCGCGGCGCCGCACCACGGGCGCCCACGCCCCCTCCGGGGAGGCCGTCGTCGCAGCCGACGACGTCGCCTACGCGGACGCCGGCGTCCTGGCGCGTCTGCGCAGCGTCCTGCGGCTGCGTGGCCGCGTCGAGCGCGCCGCGCGCTTCGCCCCCGCCCGGCTGGCCGTCGCGGTCTTCGCCGCCATCATCGCCGCCATCACCGGACTGCTCTGCCTGCCCGTCGCCACCGCCGCGGGGCTCGAGCGGGCGTCGTTCATCGACGCCTTCTTCACCGCGACCTCCGCCGTCTGCGTCACCGGGCTCACCACCGTGGACACCGCGACGTACTGGTCGACCTTCGGGCAGGCGGTCATCATCGCGGGCGCCGCCGTCGGCGGCCTCGGCATCATGACGCTCGCCTCCCTGCTCTCCTTCGCCGTGTCCCGGCACGTCAGCCTCACCCAGCGCATGCTGGCCGCCTCCGAGAACCAGTCCCGGCTCGGCGACGTCGCCAGCCTGCTCCGAGCCGTCATCTACACGGCGCTCGGCTGCGAGGGCGTCCTCACCCTCGTGCTCGTCCCACGCTTCCTCACGCACGGGCAGGACCTGCCCACGGCCCTGTGGTACGGCGTCTTCATGGCGCTGTCGATCTTCAACAACGCCGGCTTCGTCGTCATGCCGGAGGGGCTCACCCCCTACGCGAGCGACTGGTGGATGGGCCTGCCGATCGTCGTCGGCACCTTCGTCGGCGCCGTCGGCTTCCCCGTCATCCTCGACATCCAGCGCCACGTGCGCCGTCCGCGGCTGTGGACGCTGCACACGAAGCTGACGCTGACGACCTACACGGCGCTAACCGTCGCGTCCTCGCTCGCGATCGCCGTCTTCGAGTGGACGAACCCGAACACCTACGGCGGGCTGCCGCTGGGCGGCAAGGTCCTCACGGCGCTCATCAACGGCGTCAACGCGCGCTCCTCCGGGCTGTCGACCATCGCGCCCGAGCACATGCACGAGGCGACCTGGTTCCTCCAGGACGCCCTCATGTTCGTCGGCGGCGGCTCGGCCTCGACGGCCGGCGGCATCAAGGTCTCCACCTTCGCCGTCCTCGTCCTGGCGATCATGGCCGAGGCCCGAGGCGACCGGGACATCGAGGCCTTCGGACGGCGGATCACCCTGTCCACCGTGCGCCTGTCCGTGGCCGTCGCCTTCATCGGCTCGACGATCGTCGGGGTCGCGACGCTCCTCCTCCTCCAGCTGACCGACCTCACCCTCGACCGCATCCTCTTCGAGGTCATCAGCGCCGTCGCGACCGTGGGGCTGTCCACCGGCATCACGCCGATCCTGCCGCTCAGCGCGAAGTACGTCATCGTCGGCCTCATGTTCATCGGCCGCGTCGGCACGATGACCGCCACGAGCGCCCTGGCGATGCGCGAGCGGCGCCGCGTCATCCGCATGCCCGCCGAGCGCCCCCTCATCGGCTGAGCGACCGCCGGGGCGCCCGCGACTACTGTGAGGGCAGCGGGAGCACCCCTCGCGGCGACTCCCCTCGCACGACCCCAGGAGCACCATGCCCGCCAGCACCGACCGCACCGACTCGACCCTCGTCATCGGGCTCGGCCGCTTCGGCTCGGCCGTCGCCGCGACCCTCGACCGCCTCGGTCGCGAGGTGCTCGCCGTCGAGTCCGACCCGCTCATCGTGCGCCAGTGGACCGGCCGCATCCCGCTCGTCGAGGCCGACGCCACGGACATGGAGGCCCTCGAGCAGCTCGGCGCGACCGAGTTCGGCACCGCCGTCGTCGGCGCCGCGAGCTCGCTGGAGGCGAGCGTCCTCATCGCCGGCAACCTCGTCGACCTCGAGACGCCGCAGATCTGGGCGAAGGCCGTCTCCCGCGCCCACGGCCGCATCCTGCGCCGCATCGGCTGCCACCACGTCGTCTACCCCGAGTTCGACGCCGGGCAGCGCGCAGCGCACCTCGTCTCCGGCCGCATGCTCGACTACATCGAGATGGAGAAGGGCGGCTTCACCATCGTCAAGATGCGCCCGCCGCGCGAGCTCGTCGGCTTCACCATCGGCGAGTCGAAGATCCGCTCGCGCTACGGCGTGACGGTCTTCGGCCTCATGAGCCCGGGCGAGCCCTTCGAGTACGCGACGGCGGAGACCCTCGTGTCCGCTGAGGACGTTCTCGTCGTGGGCGGCGACGCCGCGCTCCTCGAGCGCTTCGCCAACCGGGGCTGAGCACCCGCTGACCGGGCCCGGGCTCAGCCGTCCCGCTCGGCGGGGTCGCAGAGGTTCTCGTCGACGCCGAGGACCGGCCGGCCCTCGCAGGTGACGGACTCGGGCAGACGCTCCCATGACGCCGGTGCGGGCGTCCGCTCCCCCACGACCGCGATCGTCGTCGTGAGCAGCGGCTCGGGTAGGAGGCGGCCGTCGCCGTCCTCGACGCCGACGACGAGGACCTCCTCAGCGGGCTCGGTCCAGCGGTCGTCCCCCTCGCCGACGGCGAGCGCCGCGGCCGGAACACGGAAGGTGGCCCACTTGCGCTGGGCGGGGTCGAGTCGGATGACGGCGGCGTCGAGGCGGCGCTCGGGCGCGCCGCCGCGGGCAGCGGCGCGCACGGCGACGACGGGGCGGCTCGGCTCGGCGAGCAGGCTCGTCACCTCGACGAGGACCTCGAGGACGCCGTCGGGCGCGAGCCGGGCGGGGAGCACCTCGAGGTCGGCGAGCGCGCAGGACGCCGGCGACGTCGCCGCAAGGCTGGGAACGACGGCGGTCGGGTCAGTCATGGGGGTCTCCTCGGAGGGGCGGCGGGCGGGGGCAGCATAGATCCCGAGGCGGAGCCCGGCGTCCTGGGACCGACGGATGCGGTCGAGGGAGCGATCAAGCGCAAGAATCAGGAGGGGGAGGGACGCCGAAGCAGCCCTCCCCCTCCTGTGCCCGGATGGCCTCAGGCCGTCACGGAGGCCCGCTTCTTGTTGATGAGGTCGAACGCCACGGCCCCGAGAACGACAAGCCCCTTGATGGCCTGCTGGTAATCGATACCGATGCCCATGAGGGACATGCCGTTGTTCATGACGGCCATGACGAGACCACCGATGATGACACCGCCGACGGTGCCGATGCCACCGGTGACAGCGGCTCCGCCGATGAAGCACGCTGCGATGGCGTCGAGCTCGAAGCCCTGCCCTGCCTTCGGACCGGCCATGTTGAGCCTCGAGGTGAAGATGATGCCGGCGAGGGCGCACAAGAGGCCGTTGTTGACGAAGACCCAGAACCTCACCCACTGGACCTTGACGCCGGAGAGCGCCGCAGCCTCCTTGTTCCCGCCAATGGCGTAGATCTGGCGGCCGATGACCGTCCGCCCGGCGACGAAGGAGTACAGGAGGATGAGGAGCGCGAGGATGATGAGAACGAAGGGAGTGCCCTTGTAAGTCGCGATCTTCCACGCGAAGGCCATGCCGATGACAGCAATGAGAATGATGCGGCCCCAGAACGCGGCAGTGGAGCCGACAGGGACGCCGTTGGAGACCGACCTGCGACGCGACCGGACTTCCCGGAAGGCATAGACAGCGATGACGATCCCAGCGAGCAACAGCGTGAAGGTGTCGTAGCCGTACCCGCCGAGCAGCCCGTTGAGGTAACCCGAGGAGATTTGGCGGAAACCCGAGGGGAAGGGCGAGATCGACAGGTTCTGGAGAACGATCATCGTCAGGCCTCGGAAGATGAGCATGCCTGCCAGCGTCACGATGAACGCCGGTATCCCGACGAAGGCGATCCAGAAGCCCTGCCACACTCCCACGAGGAGACCGGTGGCCACGGCCGCGAGCACACCGACCCACCACGGCATCCCGTGATTGACCGAGATGACGCCGGCGACTGCGCCGGTGAGCGCGACGACCGAGCCGACGGACAGGTCGATATCCGCCATGAGGATCGCGAAGAACATTCCGATGGCCAGGACCAGGACGTAGGCGTTCTGGACGATGATGTTGGAGATGTTCTGCGAGGACAGGATCTGTCCATCGGTGAGGAGCGCGAAGAGCAGGATGATCGCGATGAGCGCGATCGCGAGGCCGCCCTGACGCAGGTTCTTCTGCATTGAGGTGCGGACGGACTGGAGCGCGGTGGACATCAGCTCTCCCTTTCCTGAGTCATGTACTGCATGAGGACCTCCTGGTCCGCCTCCGCCCGTGGCACGTCCGCGGTGACGCGCCCAGCCGAGAGGGAGTAGATGCGGTCGCAGATGCCCAGGAGCTCGGGGAGCTCCGAGGAGATGACGATGACGGCCTTCCCGGCGTCTGCGAGTTGGTTGATGATCGTGTAGATCTCGTACTTGGCGCCGACGTCGATCCCTCGTGTCGGCTCGTCGAGGATGAGGACATCGGGCTCGGTCGCGACCCACTTGGCGAGCACGACCTTCTGCTGGTTGCCTCCCGAGAGGCCGCCGACGATCGACTCGATCGACGGAGCCTTCACCTTCATCTCACCGCACAGGTTGGAGACGGCCTTGCGCTCCGAGTGCAGATCGAGAACCCCCCGCCGGGAGAAGCGGCGAGGCGCGGCTGAGACGACATTCTTCTTGATGGACTCGATGAGGTTGAGACCGTAGCGCTTGCGGTCCTCGGAGACGTAAGCGATTCCCGCGTCGATCGCTGTGGCGACGTCCTTCGGATCGATCTCCTTGCCGTCCTTAAGGACGCGTCCAGTGATGTCGCGACCGTAGGAGCGGCCGAAGACGCTCATGGCGAGCTCGGTCCGACCAGCTCCCATGAGCCCGGCGAGTCCCACGATCTCGCCGTGGCGCACGCTCAGGTTGGCGTGATCGATGACGAGCCGCTCGGAGTCGATGGGGTGGTGAACCGTCCAGTCCTCGATGCGCAGCGCCTCGTCGCCAAGCGCCGGCTCGTGGTCCGGATAGCGGTTGTCGAGAGAGCGACCCACCATGTTGCGGATCAGCTCTGACTCGGGCACGCCGCCCTCCCGGTGCATGTCGAGCGTCGTGATCGTCTGACCGTCGCGGATCACGGTCGTCGAGTCGGCGATCTCACGGATCTCGTTGAGCTTGTGCGAGATGATGATGCAGGTGATGTCCGCTGCGCGGAGCTGCCTCATGAGGTTGAGCAGGTGGGCGGAGTCGTCGTCGTTGAGCGCCGCGGTCGGCTCGTCGAGAATGAGGAGCTTGGCGTTCTTGACCAGTGCCTTGGCGATCTCGACCAGCTGCTGCTTCCCCACGCCGATGTCCTGGACCAGCGTCGTGGGCTTCTCGTCCAGACCGACCTTCGCCATGATCTCCTGCGCCTGAACCGTCGTCTTGTGCCAGTCGATGACCCCGCGAGCGGAGCGCTCGTTGCCGAGGAAGATGTTCTCCGCGATCGACAGGAACGGGCTGAGAGCCAGCTCCTGGTGGATGATCGCGATGCCCTTGGCCTCAGACTCCTTGATCGAGGCGAACTCGCACTCCTCGCCGTTGAAGAAGATCTGCCCCTCGTAGGAGCCGTGGGGATGCACTCCGGAGAGCACCTTCATGAGCGTCGACTTCCCGGCACCGTTCTCCCCACAGATGGCGTGGATCTCGCCACGGCGGACCTTGAAGTTCACGTCGTTGAGCGCGATGACGCCGGGGAATCTCTTCGTGATGCTCCTCATCTCGAGGATCACGTCGTTGTCCATCATCATCCTTCCCACTCGGCCGGGTGCGAGGAGAGTCCGCACCCGGCCGGGTATCAGTACCCCAAGGGGCCCGAAGTCACTTCAGGTCGGACTCGGAGTAGTAGCCGGTGTCGACGAGATCCTTCTGGACGTTGTCCTTGGTGATGATCTGGCTCTTGAGCAGGTAGGACGGAACGACCTTCTCGCCGTTGTCGTATGTCTTGGTGTCGTTGACCTCGGGCTCACCGCCGCTGAGGACGGCAGTCGCCATCTGCACCGCGGCGTCCGCGAGCTTCCGGGTGTCCTTGAAGATCGTGGAGTACTGCTCGCCGGCGAGGATGGACTTGATACCGGCCAGCTCGGCGTCCTGCCCCGTGACCGTCGGATAGGGCTGGGCGTCGGTGCCGTACCCGGCGCCCTTGAGGGCTCCGAGGATGCCGATCGACATCGAGTCCAGCGGTGAGAGGACGCCGTCGACGCGCGACCCGTCCGAATAGCTCGAGGTGATGAGGTTGTCCATGCGCGACTGGGCCGTAGCAGCGTCCCACCGCATGGTGGCGACGGTGTCGAAGTCCTTCTGCCCGGACTTGATGGTGATGACGCCCTTGTCGATGTAGCGGTTGATGACGTCCATCGCGCCGTCGAAGAAGAACGGCGCGTTGTTGTCGTCCGGGGAGCCGCCGAAGACCTCGATGTTGAACGGGCCCGCCTCGCCGGTGTCCTTGCCCTCCGCGTCGAGGATCCCCATGCCGGTGAGCAGCGAGGTACCCATCTGCGTACCGACGTCGTAGTTGTCGAAGGAGGTGTAGTAGTCGACGTTCTTGTTGTCCCGGATGAGGCGGTCGTAGGAGATCACCGAGATCCCGGCCTCGCCAGCGGAGTCGAGCTGGCTGGACAGAGCCGTGCCGTCGATCGGAGCGATGATGAGCAGGTCGACGCCCTGGGTGATCATGTTGTCGATCTGATTCGTCTGAGTCGGGATGTCGTCCTCGGCGTACTGCAGGTCGACCTTGTAGCCGAGCTTCTCGAGCTGCGCCTTGACGTTGTTGCCGTCCTTGATCCACCTCTCAGAGGACTTCGTCGGCATGGCGATGCCGATCTTGGTGTCGGAGGGGGCCTTCGTCTCCCCCTTCTTGGAAGACCCTCCACCGGCACCGGACCCACCGCAGGCGGCCAGTGACAGTGCGCCGAGGACGGCGCTGGACCCGATGAGCATGCTTCGACGGGACATGAGCGTAGCCATGGGAAATCTCCTCCTTGAGATCAGTCGCGGCTCAACAGACGCCACGACGTCGTGGCAGTTGGCTCGCCCTAAGTGTGAACGTTCACACTGGACTTGTCAACAGACCCCCGCGCGAACTGAGTTCTGGGACTGCAGGACCGGCAAGCCCAATCGTGACATCGCGTGAACGTTCACCTCCGGGACGGCAATCAGATGCTCGAATGCCTTACCTGCAGTGAGGGCGAGATGGAGTGGCTCGTGCCGATGCCGCCCGTCCGAAGCGCCTCGACGAGGACCTCGAGCGCAACCCGTCCCAGGTCCTCAAAGGGCTGCTGGACCGTTGTGAGCGAGGGGGTGTAGTACGCCGCACCGTCGACGCCGTCGTATCCGACGACGGCTACGTCCGAGGGCACCGCGATCCCCTGGTCACGCAGCGCCGCGAGCGCTCCCAGTGCCATCAGGTCATTGGCACAGAAGATGGCGTCAACGCGTTCGCGAGCACACAGCGCCCCTGCGAGGCGATAGCCCGACTCGGCGCTCCAGTCGCCTTCCAGGCACGGGGCCTCGTCGAGCCCCGAGTCCTCGAGCGTGGCGCGCCAGCCTCGCACGCGGGCGCGGGCGTCGAACCAGTCTCTCGGGCCGCTCACATGGGCGATCCGCTTGCGCCCTTGGCTGATGAGATGGCGGACAGCCATCCGCGCTCCGAGCTCTTGGTCGACGGAGACGACGTGAATCCTCTCGGCAGGCTCGAGACCGTCAGCGATAAGCACGAGGGGAACTGAACTCGCCGCCTTCGTGGCAGCCCGAGCAATAGCGACCTGAGGGACGACCGCGATGATTCCATCGACCCCTCGGTTGATGGAGAAGGTCAGAAGGTCATCAACCTCCTGCGTGTCCTGGCTCCGCAGCGCGCTGACGAGACAGGCGTAGCCGGCGGCGCGGGCGGCGTCCTCGATGGCGGTCGTCGTCGAGGCGGGGCCGAAGAAGTGCGAGGAGGCCGTGATGACGCCGATGGTCCGGGTCGAGTCGGTGACCAGGGCCCGGGCCGCCATGTTGCGGCGGTAGCCGAGCGCGTCGATGGCGCGCTGCACGCGCGCACGGGTGTCCGGGCGCACGGAGTCCGGGGCGTTGATGACCCGGGAGACGGTCTGGTGGGAGACGCCCGCCAGGCGGGCGACGTCCATCATCCCCGGGCGCCGCGCCCCGACCCCGTTCGCGCTCACGGTCCCGCCCCGGCCCGCGGTCAGCGGTCCTCGCGCAGGGAGTAGCTGAAGGAGTGCGACTCCCCCACCTCGAGGGCGAGGAGGCCCTCGCCCGTGTTGAAGGCGTTGGGCGCGCAGGTCATCGGCTCGACGGCGACGCCGCGCCGGAAGAGGTGCTCGCCGGAGTAGACCTGCACCCACGGGGCCTCGGCGGTCATGACGACGGTGCCGGGCTCACCGCCGGTGAGGCGGACCTCCCACAGGCCGTCGGGCAGGTCCGTGTAGGCGTTGTCGGTAGCGGTCTCCCCCACGACCCGCCCCTCGCGCCAGTCCCACTCCGTGCCCGCGATCGAACGAAGACCCGCGGGCGCCATAGTCTCCGGGTCGGCGTCGAGGACGGTCGCGGCGGGGACGGTGAGGGAGCACTCGTCGAGCGGGACGGAGCGCGTGAGGTAGGGGTGGGCGGAGACGCCGTAGGGCGCCGGCAGCGGTTCGCCGTCGGCCTCGGGAGCGCCGGGGACGTGCGGCGCCGCGACGGCCGCACCGACGTTGGTCGTGGTCGTGGTGACGGTGAGACCGGTGACGGCGTCGAGGGCGCAGCGGACGGAGACCTCGAGCGCCCACGGGTAGCCATAGGAGGCCGGCAGGGCGAGCTCGAGGGTGACCTCGCTCAGCGGCTCGTCGACGGCTTCGTCCTCACCGTCCTCGGCGGCGGTGTCGCTGGCGACCTGGAAGTCCGACCAGCCGACGAGGCCGTGGAGGGCGGAGCCGGTCTCGGGTTCGTTGCAGGGCAGGAGGTACTCCTCGCCCCCGTAGGTGTATCTGGCGCCCTCGACGCGGTTGGGCCACGGCACGAGTGTGCGTCCCTGCCAGCCGCAGGGAAGGACGGTCGCGGCGTCGAAGGGGACGACGAGGTCGCGCCCGGACCGGCGCAGGTGGACGAGGGTGGCGCCGGCGGTGGCGACGCGCGCCTCGTAGTCGCCGGCGCGCAGGTCAATGAGCTCTCCGTTGATCATGTTTCTGCCATCCAGACTCTCATGGGCGACTCGGCCCGGTTGCCCCAGTAACCGTAGGGTACGAGACGGACGACCGCCGCCGCCCGCTCGGGGCGCGGAGCGCCCCAGGGGCGGTAGAGGACGGTCCGCTCCGCCGTTTCGAAGGACGGGGTGCTTCCCTCGATCTCGAGGACGGGCAGGCCGCTGACGAAGTCAGCAGCCTCGCGCAGGGTACTCGGAAGGACGGCGAGCCCCTCAAGATCCGCGAGCGCCGGGACCTGGTCGATGCCCTCAGCGCAGTACACGACGGGCCCGCGCGCCACCGCGACGGAGCCGCGCAGCGCGTCGGCCCGCTCATTCGCTACGAGGACTCGTGCACTGAGCGGTATCTCGATCTCGACGGCGCCGCCCTCCTCGACCCGAATCGGCCATCACCCGGCCTCAGGCATCACCCAGATCATCCGCGCGGCGTCCCCGTCCACCGCCACGACCGCGAGCGTCTCCGCGGCGGGGACCCACTGAGGCACGGGCAGACGCACCGTGAGACCGTCCTCGGTTCCGAGGGCGGTCATCCGCACCCTCCCGTCGCACGGGTAGTCGCTCTCGACCTCGAGGCGCCCTCCCGAGGGCAGCTCGATACGGGCCGTCCCCAGGAGGACGATGCGGACTCCCTCGTCATCAGCGGCCGCCGCGTATGCGGGGAGGGAGGAATGGATCCGAGCGAGGTTCGGCGGGCAGCAGGCACAGGAGTACCAGGGCAGCCGGTGGGTGGGGGCGTTCTCCTCGTCACGGTGGTCTGCCCGCAGCTGGAGCGGGTTGCTGTAGAAGAAGGAGGCGCGATCCTGGCCGACCGCGGCGGCGAGCACGTTGTGCACGAGGGTCTCGATGACGCGGGCATAGCGGCTCCGGCCGGTCTCGAGGAGCAGGCGCCACGAGAGCTGGAGGTCGGCGACTGCGGCGCAGGTCTCCCCGTAGGTCCGGTCCGGAGGGAGCTCGTAGGCATCGCCGAAGGACTCGTCGACGTGCCGTGAGCCCATCGCTCCCGTCACGGCGGTGCGCCGGGCGTGCGCGTCGTCCCACCGGCGCTCCGCCGCGGCGAGGAGCGCCAGGTCGCCCGCTTCGACCGCAGCGTCGACGCAGCCGGCATCGAGGTAGAGCTGGCGCACCGCGTGACCGGTTGCCGTGGGTGCCTCTCGGACGCGCAGGTGGTCCTGGAAGTAGTAGGGGCCCATCCGGTCTCCGCTGAGCGTCCCCTCTCCTCGCACCCCGAGGAGGTGCAGGGCCGGGGCGAGGTAGGAGCGGTCCCCGGTCTCCCGGGCGAGCTCAACGAGCGCGGTCTCGATCTCGGGGTGGCCGTCGGTCCGGCGGGCACCGGAGGTCGGTCCGAGCTCTCGGACGATGAGGTCCGCCTCGCGCCGGGCGATCTCGAGGAGAGCGTCGCAGCCGGACCGGCTCAGGGCGATGCCGGCCTGGATGAGGTGGCCGGCGCAGTAGAGCTCATGACTCCAGGTCATGTCGCGGAGGCGCTCGGCGGGCTCATGGCGCTGGCCCCACGAGTTGAGGTAGCCGTTGGTCTCCTGCAGGCGTCTCAGCAGTGCGAGGACCTCTTCGAGCCATCCGTCCCAGCGAGTCGTCCCGGTCCGGGCGCGTTTCCATTCGATGGCCTCGAGGACCTTGAAGAGATCCGAGTCCGCGAACTGGGAGCCCCTGTGGGGCGGGAGCTCGGCGAGGGCTCGCAGGTGGCCGTCCTCGTCGAGGAGCGAGCGCAGGTTGTCCATGACGCCTGAGGTCTCAAGATGCTCGACGCAGTGAGGCAGAGTGCGTTCACCGGATCGAGCGACGCGCTCGCCGAGGGCGCCACCGAGGAGGACGGCGCCGACCGCGAGGGGGCGCAGGGCCCCTCGCGACGGGATCGAGGGGGCGGGAAGCTCTGTCATCGGGATCTCCTCAGGACGCGCCCGGGTTGGTGCAGCGCACCGCGCGGGCGGGCGTTCCCGGTCCCAGGACCGGGAACGCCCCAGCGGCTGGACGTGGCTCAGAGCGCCGTCACTGACCACCGAGACCGGTCGTCGCGACCGCCTTGATGATCTGGCGCTGGAAGATCATGAACAGGATCGTCAGCGGCAAGGCCGCGATCATGGCCGCGGCCATCGTCTGCGCATAGATGATGCCGTAGGCGTTCTTCACCGTGGACAGGCCGACGGGGAGGGTCATCAGGTCCGGGTTGTTCGTGATGATGAAGGGCCACATGAAGTTGTTCCACGCCCCGATGAACACGAAGATCGCGACCGCTGTCACGATGGGGCGCGACACCGGGAGGATGACGTTCCAGAACAGCCGCCAGTTCCCGGCGCCGTCGACACGGGCCGCGTCCTCGATCTCCTGCGGCACCTGGTCAAAGTACTGCTTGAAGATGACCACCATCATCGGTGCGATCGTCTGCGGCAGGATGACGCCCGCGAGGGTGTCGACCGCGTTGAGCAGGTCCATCTCCTTGAAGAGGGGAACGATGAGGATCTGGCCCGGGACCATGATGAGAGCGACCGTGAGGGCGAACAGGGCCTTGCGCCCCTTGAAAACCGTGCGGGAGAAGGCATAGCCCGCGAGGGCGCAGATGATGACCGTGAGCACGGTGACGAGGGTCGCGATGATGAGGGTGTTCCACATCCACGTGAAGACCTCGCCGCGCTCGAACACGCTCCGGTAGTTCTCGAGCGTGAAGCCGCCGTCGGGGAACCACTGGAGCGGCAGGCTCTGCGCCTGGTTCTCGGTCTTGAGCGAGGTGTCCACCGCCCAGGCCAGCGGCAGGAGCCAGCTCAGGGCGAAGAAGGTCAGGATGGCGAAGGCGACGACGCGGGCAACCTTGGACTGCCCAAGGAGCAGTCCGCGGGTCCGCTTGGTCTCGGCGCGCCGCTCGGCGCGGGCACGGGCCCGGCTCACGCGGAAGGTGGTGGGGGCGAGTGTCTCAGTGCTCATTGCTCTTCACCTCTCGCGTACGGGTGAGTGCCTGGAAGGCGACGGTGATGACGATGATGACGATGAAGAAGATGTAGGACATCGCCGACGCGTAACCCATGCGGTAGTTCGTGAAGCCCGTGTCGTAGATGTACTGCAGGATCGGTCGGGTCGACCCTTCCGGTCCGGAGCCGCCGTTAAAGGCGATGAACATCTGGTCGAAGATCTTGAGGGAGGCGATGACCTGCAGGGTCGCCACGAGCACGGTGGTCCCGCGCAGTTGCGGCAGGGTCACCGACCAGAGCTTGCGCCAGAATCCGGCGCCGTCGACCTCAGCCGCCTCGTAGAGCAGGTCCGGGATCGCCTGGAGGCTGGACAGGTAGAGGAGGAAGTTGAACCCGACGGTCCACCAGACCGTGAGGATGACCATCGACCACATGGCCACCCCCGTATCGGTCAACCATCCGACCTTGTCCAGGCCCATCCGCCCCAACCAGTAGTTGATGAAACCGACGTCGGAGTTGAACAGCCAGGTCCAGACCTGGACGACGACCGCGACGGGGAGGAGGTAGGGCGCGAAGAACGCCAGGCGCCAGAACCACTGCCCCGGGATCCCGATGTAGACGAGGAGCGCCATGACGAGCGCGATGAGGACGAGCGGGATGGTGCTGAGCACTGTGAAGAGGATCGTGTGCCCGAGGGTCTGCCACATGGTGGCGTCCCCGAGGGCCTCCTTGTAGTTCGCGAGCCCGATCCACCCGCCGTTGCCCATGAGCGACTGCGAGGTGAAGGACAGCCACAGCCCGTAGAGGATGGGGACGACGAGGAAGAGGGTCGCGACGACGATGAAGGGGATGAGGAAGGGCATCCCCGAGCCCAGGCGACGCACGGTCTGCGCTGACGCGGCGTCCTTCTTGGCCTGAGCGGTGACCTTGGTGGCCATGATCGGGTTTCCTTTCGAGCTCAGGCGGGCGGGGTCTGGGAGAGCATGTCGTTGAGGCGGTCGATGAGCCCGTCGACGGCCTGCTCCGGAGTCAGGGAGCCTGACACCCAGCAGGACTGCATGACCTCGGCGACGCGGGCCTGGAAGTCGGAGCCGGACCCGGTGAACCAGGCGGAGGGCTCGAACACGGCCTGCTCGAGCGCGTCGGCGTAGTGGGCCTGCGGGACGAGCTCCGTGTAGGCGGCCGACTCCGTGACCTCCAGGTTGGCAGGCGTGTGACCGCCCGCCGCCCAGTCGAGCGAGTTCTTGAGCATGCCGGCGACGACCTCGTAGACGGCGTCACGGCGGGTCTCGTCGACGTGCGCCTGGTGCGGCAGCACGAAGGTGTGGCAGTCGCCGAAGGTGGCGGGGCTGCCGAAGATCGTGGGCATCGTCTGGGCGTCGAAGGGGATGCCGGCCTTGACGAAGGACTGCAGCTCCCAGTTGCCCATGAACGTGATGCCGCTGCGCCCCGTCGAGAACGAGGCGATCGCGCCCCCATAGTCGGAGTCCGGTGCCGCGATGGTGCCGTCCATCATCGCCTTCAGGAAGGAGGTGACCTTGACGGCGGCGTCGCGGTCGATCTCGGCGCCCTTACCGGGGTCAGGCTCGCGGTGGCACCGGTCTGGGAGTACAGCCCCCAGAACATGCGCGACACCTGGGCGCCGTCACCGGTGTACCCGTAGGACATGCCCTGGACACCCGTGACAGCGGCGAGCTTGCGACCCGTGTCGAGGAATGACTCGGCCGAGTCGATGGCGAGCTTGCCGGCGGAGTCGAGCACGCCCGCCTGCTCGCACAGTTCAGTGTTGTAGAAGGCGAGGAAGGCGTGGAAGTCGAGCGGCACGGCGAACTGCTGGCCGTTGACGAAGCACTTGTTCCACAGGGCCTCCGGGAACATGTCCTTCTCGATGCCGTGGTCCTTGAGACGGTCGAGGTCCCAGGTGTCGAGCAGGCCGCCCGGCGCGTAGCCGACGACGCGGGTGGCGTGCATGACGGCGAGGTCCGGGGACCTGCCCCCGACCGAGGTCATCGCCAGCTTGGTGTAGTAGGGACCGCCCCACGTGAGAACGACGGGATCGATCTCGATAGAGGGGTTCTGCTCTCCGACGGTCTCCAGCATCGACTGGAAGACGCCGCCGTCACCGCCTGTGAAGAGGTGCCAGAGCTGGACCTTGGTCTTGTCGGACGCTGACGCCGACGAGCAACCGGCTAGGGTCCCCGCACCCGCGAGACTCGCTCCTGCGAGCATCGCGGCGTTGAGGAACGTGCGCCGACTCGGGCGTCCCCGGCCGGGGGCGGAGACATGACTCATCATCGACCTCCTTGTCAATGAGATGAGAGGAGTGGGTGCTCCGCGCGTCGATGAGCGGGGCGGCCGGCGACTGGGTGGGAGGTGTCGTGGTGGCGCGGCCGCCGGCGACCGCGCCACGACGAGCCGTCAGGCGAGCTCGACGGCCAGCCAGGAGGCGGGCGGGAGCGTCGTGGTCAGGACGCCGTCGGCGAGGTAGACCTCGTGCGGCACCGGCGAGACCCGGGCGGGGTCGTCGGCGGTGTTGACGGCGTCGAGGTCCTCAGGGGCGAGGATCTGCGCCTCGACGACACGGCTCACGCCGAGGCCCGCGAGGGCGGCGGAGAGATCGACGGGCTCGGTGAGGGAGCGGTTGAGGGCGAGGAGCGACCCCTTGCCGGGCTCCTCGTCCCACGTGACGACGGCATCGAGCTGGTCGACCTCGCCGTAGCGCTCTGTGCTGGTGCGCGCGGTCGAGACGACCGCGTCGTAGGCGGTGCCGCGGGCGATGCGCGAGCCGATGGAGAAGGGGTGGAAGGTCGTCTGGCGCCAGGCGCGGCCGCCCTTCTCCGTCATGATCGGGGCGATGACGTTGACGAGCTGCGCGATGCAGGCGGTCTTGACGCGGTCGGCGTGCCGCAGGAGGGAGATGAGCATGCCGCCCAGCGCGAGGGCGTCGGCGGCGGTGTAGACGTCCTCGATACGCTCGGGGGCCTCGGGCCAGTCGTCGGTGGCGAATCCGTGCTCGATGGAGCTCCAGGCGGCCAGGCGCCAGACGTTCCACTCGTCGACGCTGATCTTGATCTTCTTGTCGCTGCGGTGCTTGGCGCCGACGGCATCGGCGGTGGCGATGACGCCGTCGATGAAGCGGTCCATGTCGTAGCCGGCCGCCAGGAGGCTCGCACGGTCCTGGACGTCGGGGTCGATGTAGCGGTGCATGGAGATGAAGTCGACCTCGTCGTAGTTGAGGTCGAGGATGGTGCGCTCCCAGTCGCCGAAGGTGGGCATCTCCCAGGATGCGGAGCCGCAGGCGACGAGCTCGAGGCCCTGGTCGACCATCTTCATGGCGCGGGCGGTCGAGCCCGCGAGGTAGGCGTAGTCCTCGGCGTTCTTGTGGCCCACCTGCCACGGGCCGTCCATCTCGTTGCCGAGGCACCACATGCGCACGTCGTAGGGCTCCTCGTGCCCGTTGGCGCGGCGCTTGTTCGCGTACTCGGTGTCCACCTGACCGTTGGTGTATTCGAGGATGTTGATCGCGTCCTCCTCACCGCGGGTGCCGAGGTTGATCGCCATCATGGGTTCGACCTCGGCCTGGCGGCACCACTCCATGAACTCGTCGAGGCCGAATGCGTTGGTCTCGGTGGAGTGCCAGGCGAGCTCGAGGCGGCGCGGCCGCTCCTGCACCGGCCCGACGCCGTCCTCCCAGCGGTAGTTGGAGACGAAGTTGCCGCCGGGGTAGCGGGCGATCGTGACGCCGAGCTCGCGAACGAGTTCCATGACGTCCTGACGCAGCCCGTGCTCGTCCGCCGTCGGGTGGTCGGGCTCGAAGATGCCGGTGTAGACGCAGCGGCCGAGGTGCTCGACGAGCACGCCGTACATGCGCCGGTCGATACCTCCGATCGGACGGTCGGGGTCGACGGAGATGCGGGCGTTTGACATGGACGACTCTCCCTTGAGCGAGGTTCCGGTGTGACCTGAGTATCGTGCTCGCGCACTTCATCGTTGTCAACCAAATCGACACCCCAGACAAGCCGCTCCACGACAGAATGTCGATACTTTCCTGCTATCAAGCCATTTGAGTCGCACGCAGGGTCACAGACACCGTTGAACGTGTTCTGCTCCACAAACTCGCTTCGAGCACATAGGATCCCGCCATGCCCACCACCCTCGCCGACGTCGCCGCACTGGCCGGAGTGTCGGTCAAGACGGTGTCGAGGGTGGTCAACCGTGAGCCCGGGGTCTCCTCACGAACCAGGCAGCGCGTCGAGGTGGCCCTCGCGAGGACCGGATACGTCCCCGACGCCGCCGCGCGCGCGCTGAGGACGGGCCGGACCGGGACGATCGGCCTCGCCGTCCCCGAGCTGGCCCAGCCCTTCTTCGCCGAGCTCGCCGACCGCGTCGCGGCCGCAGCCCGGCGCGAAGGGCTCGGCGTGGTCCTCGGCGTGACCGGGGAGCACGGCGAGCATGAGGCGAGGTTCCTCCAGACCGCGCTGGGACTCGACGGGGTCATCATGTACTGGCAGGGGCTCTCCGACACCGCGATCACCACGGAGCGCACGCACCGCCCGGTCGTCCTCCTGGGCGAGGACGAGATCCCCGGGATCGACTCCATCGGGATGGACAACGGCGCCGGGGTGGCGCTCGCCCTCGACCATCTCCTGGCGATCGGCCGCGAGCGCATCGCCGTCGTCGGGGCCCCGGTGGTCGACGCCCCGCCGCACGGCGCAGCGAGGTTCCGGTGGGCGGCCCTCCAGCAGGCCGTCGCCGAGCGCGGGATCGAGCTCGACCCGGCGCTCGTCGTGCGGACGACACGGTGGCACCGCCCCGAGGGCGCCCGCGCCGCCTCCGAGATCCTCGCGCGCGGAGGCAGGCCCGACGCGGTCCTCGCCTTCAACGACGCCCTCGCCCTGGGGGTCCTGCGCGGGCGCGCAGAGGCGGGCGCGCGCGTGCCCGACGACATCGCGGTCACGGGCTTCGACGACGTCCAGGAGGCCCGGTACGCCTCCCCGTCCCTCACCACGGTGACGCCGCACCTGACCGCCTACGCGGAGTCTGCGGTCAACCTCCTGACCGACCGCCTCGCTGGCGCCTCCGGTCCCGCGAGGACCGTGCGCCAGGACGTCGACCTCCTCCCCCGCGACTCGACCCTCGGGGGCGCCGGATGAGGACCGTGACGATGAGCGACGTCGCCGCACGGGCCGGCGTCTCCACCAAGACCGTCTCCAACGTGCTCCGCGGCGCCCCCGGAGCCTCGGAGGTCACGCGCGCTCGCGTGCACGAGGCCGTCCGCGAGCTCGGCTACCGCTTCAACGCGGGCGCCTCAGCACTGCGAAGCGGGCGACATCGGGCGGTCGCGCTCGCCGTGCCCGCACTGACGGCTCCGGAGCACGGGGCGCTCGCCGAGCGGGTCATGACCTCAGCCTCCGGCCGGCAGGTGGTCCTCGAGCTCACGCGCGGCGAGGCCGACGTCGAGCGACGCCTCCTCGCAGGCTCGTGGCGCGCCACGTGCGACGGGCTCATCCTCGTCCCCACCGGGATCGACCCTGACGACCTCGATCCGGCACGGGTCCCCGGCGCCGTCGTCCTTGTCGCCGAGTCTGCTGCACCGGGCCTGGCCCGGGTGACGAGCCCCGTCGGCGCTCAGGCCGACCTGGTCGCCACCCACCTCGCCGAGACGGGCAGGCGCGACGTCGTCGTCATCGGGTCCCGGTCCCCAGCGGACCGGTGGACCGACGCCCAGGAAGCGGCCCTGCGCCGTAGCGGTCTCGAGCCAGCGGAGGGCTCTGTCGTGCGCATCGCCCCCTCCGCCCCCTTCCGGGGCGCCATCGAGGCCGTCACGCGGCTGCTGCGCGCCGGATGCTCCCCCGACGCAGTCGTGTGCCACGACGACGTCACCGCCAGCGGAGCGGCCTCCGCGCTCGCACGCCACGGGCGGCGGATCGGGGAGGAGGTCTGCGTGATCGGCCGTGGCGACACCGAGACCGCGCGCTTCGCGGCTCCCGCGCTCACGAGCGTCGACACCGGGACCCAGAGGCTGGCCGAGGCCGCGCTCGCCGCCCTGGACCGGCTCGCACGGCAGGACTCCGACGCACCGGAGCCGGTCCTCGTCCCGCCAGCCCTCCGCATCCGCTCGTCGTCGAGCGCCGCCACTACCGGGGACGAGCTACAGACCCCACCCGTTCACAACTGAACTACGTGCCGGGAGCGAGGACGCTCCCGGCGGAGAGGAGCACCATGTCCGACACGACCGCCAGGACCATCGAGGACCTGACCGAGGGGCACCCCTTCCCCCAGCTCCGCCGGAGCGGCTGGAGGAGCCTCGACGGCGACTGGGACTTCGCATACGACGACAACCGCACGGGGGTCGCCGACGGTCTGCCCGCCTCAGGCGCGCACGAGCGGACCATCCGCGTGCCCTTCCCTCCGGAGAGCAGCCTCTCGGGCGTCGGCGACACCTCCTACCACCCGGTCGTCTGGTACTCGCGCACCATCAGCGCCGAGGACACCGCTGCCGCAGGCCTCGGCGAGCAGGGCGGCCGGCTCATCCTGCACCTGGACTCGGTCGACTACCGAGCGACGGTCTGGATCGACGGGAACCTGGTCGGGGCGCATGAGGGCGGGCACGTCCCCTTCGAGATCGACGTCACCGACGCCCTCGCTGAGGGCGATGAGCACCTCCTCGTGGTGCGGGCCGAGGACGAGCCGCTCGACGTTGCGCAGCCCCGAGGGAAGCAGGAGTGGCAGGTCGAGCCCCACGGCATCTGGTACTCGCGCACGACGGGCATCTGGCAGACCGTCTAGCTCGAGGCCCGCCCCCGCCGTCGCCGTCACCGAGATCGCCTGGACGCCGTCGCGAGCCTGCGACGCCGTCGAGCTCGAGGTCACCGCGTCGGCCCTCCTGCCGGCCGGAACCGTCATCTCGGCGAACCTGACAGTGGAGGGCCGTCCGCTCGCCTCCGGGAGCGTGTCGGTTCCTCCCAGCCACACGGCGCGCCTCACCATCGACCTGCGGGAGATGGTCCACGGCCAGCACTACGAGGAGCTCCTCTGGTCCCCGGAACACCCGACGCTCGTCGACGCCGAGGTCGGTCTGCGCACCCCGGACGGCGCCGCGGACTCCTTCCAGTCCTACCTGGGACTGCGCTCGGTGGGGACCGAGCACCGGCACTTCCTGCTCAACGACCGCCCGCACTACGTCCGCAGCGTCCTCGAGCAGGGCTGCTGGCCCGACTCCCATCTGGCCGCCCCGTCGGACGGGGCCGCCCGGGACGAGGTCGTCCTCATCAAGGAACTCGGCTTCAACGCGGCCCGCATCCACCAGAAGGTGAAGACCCCGCGCTTCCTCTACTGGGCCGACCGCCTGGAACTCCTCATCTGGGGCGAGATCCCGGCGCCCTACGAGTTCACGACGACGTCGATGACTCGGCTGGTGGCCGAGTGGACCGCCGAAGTCCGCCGCGACCGCGCACACCCCTGCATCGTCACCTAGGTCCCCCTCAACGAGTCCTGGGGCGTTCAGCACATCGGCAACCGCCCCGCGCAGCAGGCGTTCTCCCGCGCGATCAGCGACCTCACCCGCGCTCTGGACCCGTCGCGCCCCGTCATTTCCAACGAAGGGTGGGAGCACACCAACTCGGACATCATCTCCCTGCACGACTACGACCCCGACGACGGCGCCGTCGCTGAGCGCTACGCCACGGCCGAGGCCGTGGACCGCCTCATCGAGGGCTTCGGCCCGGTGGGCCGGAAGGTCATGGCACTCGGGCACACTGCGCGCCCCGACGCCCCAGTCATGGTGACCGAGTTCGGCGGCATCCGGTACGTCACCGACGACGGCGTCTCGAGCTGGGGCTACACCACGGCCACCGACCCGAAGGATCTCGAGGAGCGGCTCCGCCGAGCCTTCGAGCCCCTGCACGCCAGCCCCGTCCTGCACGGCTTCTGCTACACGCAGCTGACCGACACCATGCAGGAGGCGAACGGACTGGCGGACGCCGAGCGCCGCCCGAAGATCGACGCGGAACGGATCCGGAAGCTCGTCGTGGGAACGCACCCCACCGAGTGAGGCGCCGAGCATGCGAACGGGGCGGTCCGCAGTCCCCACGGCTACGGACCGCCCCGTCGTGGGCTGGGCGGCGCCGCCCGGTTCCCGTCAGGCCTGCGCCAGCCGGTAGTAGGCCTGGTTGAGGCGCAGCTCCTGGGCGAAGCCGCGGGCGGTCGTGCTCTCGTCGATGACGGCGAGCTCGATCTGGGCGATCTCGGCGAGGTCCTGCCAGGTCTCAAGGGTCGTCGCCGTGCTCATGACGGTGTGGTGGGCCGCGCCGGCGAGCATCCAGCACTCCGTGGATGTGTGGAAGTCGGGGGCGGGCTCCCACACGGCGCGGGCCACGGGGAGCTCGGGCAGGGGCTCGTCCGGGCCGACGACCTTCACGACGTTGGCGGTGAGGCGGAAGCGCTCGCGCATGTCGGAGAGGGCGACGACGATGCCGGGCCCCTTGTCGGCGTCGAAGACGAGGCGGACGGGGTCCTCGCGGTCCCCGATGCCGAGCGGGTGGATCTCGAGGCGCGCCCTCGACCCGGTGAGGGAGGGGCAGACCTCGAGCATGTGGGCGCCGAGGATCTTCTCCCTGCCCTCGGTCATCTCGTAGCAGTAGTCCTCCATGAGGGAAGCGCCTCCGGGCAGGCCGTGGCCCATGACCTTGGCGGCGCGCACGAGGACGGCGGTCTTCCAGTCTCCCTCGGCGCCGAAGCCGTATCCGGCGGCCATGAGGCGCTGCACGGCGAGGCCGGGCAGCTGTCGCAGGCCACCGAGGTCCTCGAAGTTGGTGGTGAAGGCGGTGGCGTCGTGGTCCTCGAGGAAGCGGCGCATGCCAGCCTCGACGCGGGCGCCGTAGCGCAGGGACTCGTGCCTCTCGCCGCCCGGCTGGAGCTCGGGGACGACGTCGTAGCTCTCGAGGTACTCGCTCACGAGGGCGTCGGCCTCGGTGTCGTCGACGGCGTCGACGACACCGACGAGGTCGTTGACGCCCCAGGTGTTGACGGACACGCCGAGGCGGAGCTCGGCCTCGGTCTTGTCACCCTCGGTGACGGCGACGTTGCGCATGTTGTCGCCGAAGCGGACGAGGCGGGTGTGGTGGAGGGCGTCCCAGCCGGCGGCGGCGCGCACCCAGGTGCCGATCCGCTCCTGGGTGCGGGGCTGGGTGGCGTGGCCGACGACGACCTTCCTGGGCTGGCCGAGGCGGGTGAGGATGTAGCCGAACTCCCGGTCGCCGTGGGCGGCCTGGTTGAGGTTCATGTAGTCCATGTCGATGGTGGACCACGGCATCTCAGCCTTGTACTGGGTGTGGAGTTGGAGGAGCGGCTTGGCGAGGGCGTCGATGCCGAGGATCCACATCTTGGCCGGGGAGAAGGTGTGCATCCAGGCGATGACGCCGATGCACTGCTCGGCGGCGTTGGCCTCAAGCATGGCGCGGCGGATGGAGTCGCGCTCCTTGAGGACGGGCTTCCACACGATCCTGACGGGGATCGAGTCCGCCTCGTCGAGCCAGGCGGCGACCTGCTGGGACTGCTCGGCGACCTGGGCGAGGGTCTCCTCGCCGTAGAGGTCCTGGGAGCCGGTGAGGAACCAGACCTCCTTGCCCTCGAAGGGGTCGGGCAGGGCGGACGGGGCGGACATGAGGCAGTCACTCCTTGCGGAACCGGTGTTCGGGGACCACCGCCGGATGTCGCGACGGGTGCAGTGCGGCAGGACGGCGGAATGCCGGGCGGCACGTCGCTGTGCCGTTCCACCGCTATTGTGAACGTTCACATCTTCGACGTCAAGGCCTCATCAGCGCCAGACACCTCTGCCGCGCACTGGCAACGACGACATCGCACGAAGGCCGTCACCCCCGACCACCCCGGGCGTTGTCAACCACCGCACACGCCCCAGGGCCGTGCACCACAGGCGTCCCACGCGGCCACCCGAGCCCCGGCCCCATCCGCCCCACCGCGACTCAGCACGTCGGTCGGCCCGGCGAACATCCGTGCTCGGGCCCGGTTGTCCGGCGTCGCACCCTCGCGAGAGGATGCGGCCGTGCCCGCCGGAGCGGTCCCGACGCCCCGCCCGGCCAGAAGCCTCAACCGATGAAGGAGTCCTGCATGAGCAACGAGACCTTCGAGCTGTCCGAGAAGGACCTCAAGGCGATCAACATCTCCAAGGCGCTGGCGGCCGACGCCGTCGAGAAGACCGGCAACGGCCACCCCGGCACCCCGATCTCCCTGGCCGGAGTCGCCTACCTCCTCTACCAGTACGAGATGACGGGCGACCCCTCCGACGAGCTCTGGCTGGGACGCGACCGCTTCGTCCTCTCCGCTGGGCACGCCTCGCTCCTCCAGTACGTCCAGCTGACGCTCGCCGGCTATGGCCTCGAGGTGAGCGACCTCGCGGAGCTGCGCCAGTGGGGCTCACTGACCCCCGGCCACCCGGAGTACCACCACACCAAGGGTGTCGAGACGACGACCGGTCCGCTCGGCGCGGGCGTGTCCAACGCGGTCGGCATGGCGATGGCGGCGCGCCGCGAGCACGGCCTCCTCGATCCGAAGGCGGCTCCCGGCGAGTCCGTCTTCGACCACTACGTCTACACCGTGCTCGGAGACGGCTGCATGCAGGAGGGCGTCGCCGCGGAGGCCGCATCCCTCGCCGGCACCCAGCAGCTCGGCAACCTCATCGCCATCTACGACGACAACGACATCTCCATCGAGGGCAGCACGGACATCTCCTTCACGGAGGACCCCTCGGCCCGCTTCGAGGCCTACGGCTGGCACGTCCAGGACGTCGACTGGACCACCGGAGGCGAGTACGAGGAGGACTACGCCGCCCTCCACGCCGCTCTCGAGGCCGCCCGCGCGGAGACCACGCGGCCCTCGCTCATCCGCCTGCACACGATCATCGCGTGGCCCGCCCCCACCAAGCAGGGCTCCGAGTCCTCGCACGGCGCCAAGCTCGGCGCCGACGAGGTCGCCGGCCTGAAGAAGGCACTCGGCCTGGCCCCGGAGAAGAGCTTCGACGTCCCCGAGGAGATCCTGACCTACACGCGCCGGCACGCTGCCGAGCGCGCCGAAGCCGCCCACGGGGACTGGGACGCCCGCTTCGGCGCCTGGAAGGCGGGCAACCCGGCGGGCGCCGAGCTCCTCGACCGCGTCCAGGAGGAGCGGCTCCCCGAGGGCCTCGCGGACGCCCTGCCCACGTGGGCGCCCGGCGAGTCGATCGCCACGCGCGCCGCCTCCGGGAAGGTCCTGGACGCCCTGGCTCCGGTCGTCCCGGAGCTGTGGGGCGGCTCGGCGGACCTCGCCAGCTCCAACAACACCTCGATGAAGGGCGAGCCGAGCTTCCTGCCCGAGTCACTCGCCCAGAAGGAGGGCGACGGCCCCTTCGGCCGCACCATCCACTTCGGCATCCGCGAGCACGCGATGGGGGGCATCCTCAACGGCATCAGCCTGAACTCCATCACGCGCGCCTACGGTGGCACCTTCCTCGTCTTCGCCGACTATATGCGCGCCGCGGTCCGCCTCGCGGCGATCATGGAGGCGCCCTCGACCTTCGTGTGGACGCACGACTCCATCGGTGTCGGCGAGGACGGTCCGACCCACCAGCCGATCGAGCACCTCGCCTCCTTGCGCGCCATCCCCGGTCTCGACGTCGTGCGCCCCGGCGACGCCAACGAGACCGCCGCCGCGTGGCACGAGATCCTCAAGCGGCACCACACCCCCGCCGGGCTCGTTCTGTCCCGTCAGAACCTCACCGTCAACACGACCGCCGAGCAGGCCGCGGAGGGCGTCGCCAAGGGCGCCTACGTCCTCGCCGAGGCGACCGGCGCCGACGGCGCGGAGGTCGCACCCCAGCTCGTCCTCATCGCCACGGGCTCCGAGGTCGACGTCGCCGTCAGGGCCCGCGAGATCCTCCAGGACCAGGGCACGCCGACCCGGGTCGTCTCCGCCCCGTGCCTCGAGTGGTTCGCGGAGCAGGACACCGCCTACCGCGAGGCCGTGCTGCCCCGTGACGTCGTCAAGGTCTCCGTCGAGGCCGGTATCGCGATGTGCTGGCACCAGTACGTCGGCGACTCGGGCGCCTGCGTCTCCATCGAGCACTTCGGCGCCTCGGCCCCCGGCGCCCGTCTCTTCGAGGAGTTCGGCTTCACCGGCGAGCACGTCGCCGAGGTCGCCTCGCAGGCCCTCGCCGCCGCGCGCGCCTGAGTCGGCCGGGTCTCCGCCGACGAGTCCCCCTGGGCTCCGGTAGGGACACGCGCATCAGTCTGACGGCCCCGCCCTCTCGCACCGGGAGGGCGGGGCCGTCCGCCGTCCCGGCACGGTCGGCGCTGGCGGAACGCGGCTTGCATCAAATGTCGCCACTCGGATACGTTCTTACTCGCTGAGGTTGCCCTTACCTAACTCGACGCTGCGTCGTGAGGGCCCCGGCCCGCGTCCCCGCGGTAGCTCCTGTCCCCGGAACACCAAGGTTCACGATGTCCCGCAAGATCCCTGCGATGCTCTCGCTCGCCCTCACGGCCTCCCTGGCCCTCACCGCCTGCTCCGCCGGCTCGGGCACGAGCGCCGACGCCACCGGCGCCGCCGGCTCCACCACCGCCGCGAGCGCCGCCCAGACCGCCGGCACCGTCACGATCAAGGCCAACAACGGCACCGTCGAGGTCACGACGCCGGTCAAGGCGGCCGCCGTCCTCGACAACCGCTCCTTCGAGGTCCTCGCCGACTGGGGCGTGCCCGTCGTCGCCGTCCCCAAGGGCCTCGTCCCCTCCACCGTGACCGCCTACGACGGCGACGACGTCGTCGACGTCGGCAACCACCGCGAGCCCGACCTCGAGGCCCTCGTCGCCGCCAAGCCGGACCTCATCGTCTCCGGCCAGCGCTTCAGCCAGTACGACGAGGACATCGCGGCCCTCACCGAGGGCACGCCCCTGGTGGACCTCGAGCCGCGCGAGGGCGAGCCGCTGGACGCCGAGCTCGAGCGCCACACGACCGCCCTCGGAGAGATCTTCGGCAAGCAGGACGAGGCCGCCGCCCTCGTCGCCGACTTCAACAAGGCCCTCGACCGCGCCAAGGCCGCCTACGACGGGACCTCCACCGTCATGGCCGTCAACGTCTCCGGCGGCGAGATCGGCTACGTCGCCCCGACCGTCGGCCGCACCTACGGGCCGGTCTTCGACCTCCTCGGCCTCAAGCCCGCGCTCGAGGTGGAGGGAGCCTCCTCCAACCACGAGGGCGACGACGTCTCCGTCGAGGCCATCGCCGAGTCGAACCCCGCCTGGATCCTCGTCCTGGACCGCGACGGCGCCATCTCCGCCGACAAGGCGGACTACAAGCCCGCCAAGGACGTCCTCGAGTCCAACACCGCCCTGAGCGACGTCACCGCCCTGCGCAAGGGCCAGGTCGTCTACGCCCCGGCGGACACGTACACGAACGAGTCGATCATCACCTACACGGAGATCCTCAACGACATCGCCGACGCCTTCGAGGGCGCCTCCGGCTCCACCGACGGCGCCTCCGCGCCCGCGACGGCCTCCGAGAAGGCCTGAGCGGCGTGCCCTCCCCCAGCGCTCCGCCCGTGAGCGACGCCCCCGCCGCGCCCGCGGCGGGGGCGCGCCCCGCTCCGGGCCCGGCCCGGCGGTCCCGGGGCCGGCTCCTCACGCCCTCCCTCGTGGTCGGGACCGGCGTCGTCCTCGCGCTGCTCGGAGCGAGCCTCGCCACCGGCGAGTACTCGATCCTGTCCCACGGCGACGGCGCGCGGATGTTCCTCGCCGTGCGCGTCCCGCGCACCATCGCCCTCGTCCTGGCCGGCGCCGCGATGGCCATGTGCGGCCTCGTCATGCAGCTCATCACTCAGAACCGCTTCGTCGAGCCCACGACGACCGGCACGACCGAGTGGGCGGGCCTGGGACTGCTGGCCGTCATGATCGTCGCGCCGGGCACGAGCGTGCTGGGCCGGATGGTCGTCGCCGTCGTCTTCGCCTTCGTCGGCACCATGGTCTTCTTCGCGCTGCTGCGCCGGGTCTCACTGCGCTCCTCCCTGCTCGTGCCGCTCATCGGCATCATGCTCGGCTCGGTGGTGAGCGCCGTGTCGACCTTCCTCGCCCTGGAGACGGACACGCTGCAGTCGCTCGGCACGTGGTTCCAGGGCTCCTTCACGAGCGTGTACCGCGGCCAGTACGAGGTCCTGTGGATCGTCCTCGCGGTCGTCGCCGGGGTCTTCGCCATGGCGGACCGCCTCACGGTGGCGGGCCTGGGCCAGGACGTGGCGACGAGCGTCGGCGTCGACTACGAGCGGGTCGTCCTCGCGGCGACGGCGCTCGTGGCCGTCGCGACGGGCGTCGTCACCGTCGTCGTCGGCTCCCTGCCCTTCCTCGGGCTCATCGTCCCCAACCTCGTCTCGATGCTGCGCGGCGACGACCTGCGCTCCAACCTGCCGTGGGTGTGCCTGGCGGGGACCGGGCTCGTCACCGCCTGCGACCTGCTGGCACGCACCATCATCTCGCCCTTCGAGGTGCCGGTCTCCGTCGTCCTGGGCGTCGTCGGCGCCGTGGTCTTCGTGGTGCTCATCCTGCGCCGCACCGGGAGGTCCGCGTGAGCACGACGGTCTCCTCCCCGACCGCGACGACGCCCGGGTCCGCGGACGCCCTCGTCTCGGGCGCCCGGCAGGCGCCGGCCCGCGAGCGGCGCTCCGGGGCCTTCCCGACGGCGCGCGCCCGGCGCCGCTGGTGGCTCGTCTACCTCGCCGTCACGGCGGCGGCCCTGCTGTGCGCGGCGGGTCTGCTCGCCTGGGACAACCCCATGGAGCCGGGCACGCGCGGCTTCTGGCTCATCGCCCGGCGCCGCGCGGACTCCGTCGTCGCCATGGCGGTCGTGGCGGTCTGCCAGGCCATGGCCACCGTCGCCTTCCAGACGGTGACGGCCAACCGCCTGCTCACGCCGTCGATCATGGGGTTCGAGTCCCTCTACCGGGCGATCCACACGACGACGGTCTACCTCCTGGGGGTCACAGGGCTGACCGCGGCCCGGACGCTCACGACCTTCGTCGGGCAGGTCGTCGCGATGGTCGGCCTCTCGCTCGCTCTGTACTCCTGGCTGCTCACGAGCCGGAGGGCGAGCATCCACGCGATGCTCCTCATCGGCGTCGTCATCGGGACGGGGCTCGGCAGCGTGTCGACCTTCATGCAGCGCCTGCTGACGCCGAGCGAGTTCGACGTGCTCACCGCGCGGCTGTTCGGCTCGGTCAACAACGCGGACTCGGAGTACTACCCGGTGGCGCTGCCGCTGGTCGTCGGCGCGACGGCGCTGCTCGCGCTGGCCTCGCGGCGCCTCAACGTGCTGGCCCTCGGCCGGGACGCCGCGACGGGCCTGGGCGTCGACCACCGCCGCTGGTCGGCGGCGGGCCTCGTGCTCGTCTCGGTCCTCGTGGCGGTCTCGACGGCGCTCGTCGGGCCGATGACCTTCCTGGGCTTCCTCGTGGCGACCCTGACGTACCAGGCGAGCGACACCTACGACCACCGCTACCTCTTCCCCATGGCCGTCAGCCTCGCGCTGCTCGTCCTCACGGGGTCGTACTTCCTCATGAAGCACGTCTTCGGCGCCCAGGGCGTCGTCTCCATCATCATCGAGCTCGTCGGCGGCGCGACCTTCCTCGTCGTCGTCCTGCGGAAGGGACGCCTGTGATCACCCTCGAGAAGGTCACCAAGGTCTACACCCCCGAGGTCGCCATCGGCCCGGTCGACCTGGAGATCCCGACCGGCGGCATCACCGCCTTCATCGGCCCCAACGGCGCCGGCAAGTCGACGCTGCTCACCATGATCGGGCGGCTGCTCGACATCGACGAGGGCGTCATCGAGGTCGCCGGGATGGACGTGGCGCGCACGCGCTCGAAGGACCTCGCGCGGGTGCTCTCGGTGCTGCGCCAGGAGAACCACTTCATCACGCGGCTCACGGTGCGCCAGCTCGTCGGCTTCGGGCGCTTCCCCTACTCGGGCGGGAGGCTCACGCGCGAGGACGAGGAGGTCGTCTCCCACTACATCGACTTCCTGGGGCTCACCGAGCTCGAGGGCCGCTACCTCGACGAGCTCTCCGGAGGGCAGCGGCAGCGCGCCTACGTCGCGATGGTGCTGTGCCAGGAGACGGACTACGTGCTCCTGGACGAGCCGCTCAACAACCTCGACGTCGCCCACTCGGTGGAGATGATGGGGCACCTCGAGCGGGCGGCGGCGGAGCTCGGGCGGACGGTCCTCATCGTCGTGCACGACGTCAACGTGGCGGCCCGGTACGCGGACCGGATCTGCGCGGTCAAGGACGGCCGGGTGGCGCGCTTCGGCACCTGCGAGGAGATCATGCGCACGGAGGTGCTCTCGGAGATCTTCAGGACGCGGATCCAGGTGATCGAGGGACCGAGCGGGCCGCTGGCCTGCTACTGGTGACTCCGAGCGCGGACGACGGGCCGGACGAGCGGTGGGACGGGCCCGCGCCGCCGGGGACGTGAACGCTCACATAGACTGGTGAAGCTCGTTCTCGCGGCGCTCCTGCGGAGCGTCCCCTGATGACGACCGGCACGCACGTTCGTGCGTCCGCGGGGCTGACCGGGCGCCGCGGGGCGGCGAGAATTCAGGCAAGCACCCACAGGCGGCCCGTCGGCCGCACCGATCACGAAGGAGTCATCACGTGAGTGAGAAGATCGTCCTAGCCGAGCTCGACGAGACCCTGCAGGCCGCGGTCCAGGACACCCGCGAGCGCGTCGCCGCCCTCCACGGCGAGCTCATCCGCTGGAACCTCGTCGTGTGGACCGCCGGCAACGTCTCCGAGCGCGTCGTCGTCGACCGCGGCGCCGGCCCGGAGAAGACCGACCTGTTCGTCATCAAGCCCTCCGGCGTCTCCTACGACGAGCTGAGCGCCGACAACATGGTCGTGTGCACGCTCGACGGCGAGAAGATCGAGGACGGCACGCCGGCCTCCCTCACCCCCTCCTCGGACACCGCCGCCCACGCCTACGTCTACCGTCACCGCGAGGACGTCGGCGGCGTCGTCCACACGCACTCCACCTACGCCACCGCCTGGGCCGCCCGTCGCGAGCCCATCCCCTGCGCCCTGACCATGATGGGCGACGAGTTCGGCGGAGAGATCCCCGTCGGCCCCTTCGCCCTCATCGGCGACGACTCGATCGGCCGCGGCGTCGTCGAGACCCTCAAGGGCTCCAAGTCCCCCGCGGTCCTCATGGCCAACCACGGTCCCTTCACCATCGGCAAGGACGCCCGGGGCGCGGTCAAGGCCGCCGCCATGTGCGAGGAGGTCGCCCGCACCGTCCACATCGCCAGGCAGGGCGGGGAGATCCACCTCATCCCGCAGGACCTCGTCGACTCCCTCAACGACCGCTACCAGAACGTCTACGGCCAGCACTGAGCCTCTCCTCGGCCCAGGCTCCCGTCCACGGGTCTCCGGCGCAGCAGCCCGCACTGTCACACGGCCAGGCGCCGACGCCGTTGCAGTAGCCCGCGCAGTCGTACGGGAGCACTCCGGCGGGCCCGGCCCCGGCGGTCGGCTCCTACGGCGTCATGCCGACCACGACGGAGCACTGAACCGCCGTGCCCGGACTCCCAGCACAACGATTCCGGCCCCCGACGTCGTGATGACGTCGGGGGCCGGACCGTGTCCGAGGGGCGCCGGGCGGCCGCCCGCTCGAGCCCTCACTCAGATGCTCTCAAGGGACTCGCCCTTGGTCTCGTGGGCGAAGAGGTAGGTGACGCCGCCGAGCAGGAGCAGCACCGCGAAGATGAGGAACGGGAGGAACACGACCTCCGCGCTCAGCTCGCCGGAGCCGACGAGGGCGCCCACGAAGTAGGGGCCGACGATCTTGGCGATGGCTCCGATGCCGTAGCCCAGGCCGAGTCCGGTGGAGCGGGCCTCCGTCGGGAACTGCTCGCCGCCGAAGGCGTTGAGGATGCCGAAGGCGCCGTCGCCGAAGGCCATGACGATGATGATGCCGATGAAGAAGATGTAGCCGGCGTGGTGGACCTGGCTCACGTCGGAGCCCGAGGTGACCATACGGGTCGAGAAGGCGGCGACGAGCGCGCCGACGGCGCCGATGAGTCCGAAGCTGAACATCGTCCAGCGGCGGCCGATGCGGTCGGAGAGCCAGGCCGAGCCGAGGCGGCCGAGGAGGTCGGCCAGAGAGACGAGCATGAAGAGGGTCGCCACGTGGCCAGCGTCGAACTTGAAGGACTGGCCGAGCAGCGTCTGCCCCCAGGACTGGACGGTGAAGGAGCCGAGGATGAAGCAGAAGGAGCCGAGCGCGACGACGAGGAGCGACTTCGGGTACTTGCGGAAGATGACGGAGTAGGAGGCGGAGGTCTCCTCGGGGATCTCGGGGAGGGCCGCGACCTGCTCCTCGGGGATCTCCATGGCCCAGGCATAGGCCTTGCGGGCCTCCTCCTCGCGGCCGGAGGTCTGCAGGAAGCGCGGGGACTCGGGCACGACGCGGGCCCACAGGAGCAGGAGGATCGGGACGCAGCCGATGGCGACGAGGCCGCGCCAGCCGATCGGGCCGGCGAGGTACTTGGTGGCGAGCGAGCCCAGGAAGATGCCGGCGGGGATGAAGACGCTCGTGAGGCCGGACAGGAGGCCGCGCTGCTTGGCGGGCACGAACTCCTGGACGTAGGGCACGGAGGTGATGTTGAGGCCGCCGACGCCGAAGCCGACGCCGGTGCGCAGGACCGCCAGGAGCAGCCAGCCGTTGGTCGGGGTGAAGGCCGAGGCGGCGGTGAAGATGACGAGGACGACGATGCACCACACGAAGGCATGCTTGCGTCCGAACATGTCGGCGAGGCGGCCCCAGGTGATCGAGCCGAGGACGGTGCCGAGGCCGGCGCCGGCGAGGATGACGCCGGAGTGGAAGCCGGTGAGGTGCCAGGCGGGGTCGGCGATCAGCAGGTTGACGATGAAGCCGATGAGGAACATGTCGAAGAACTCCGACACGTTGCCCAGGATCGCCATGGTGATGAGGGACTTCTGGTGCCCGGTGAGGCGGTGGTTGTCGATCTGCTGCGCGGCCGTGCGGCCTGCCGGCGCTCCCGCGGGCGCAGCCGTGGTGGAGGTGCTCATCATTGAACCGTTCTCGAAGAGGGTGTGGGACCCCGTGGCCGGGTGCGCGCACCCGGCCACGGGCTGCCGCCGACGGCGGCGTTGTGGGGCTGACGCCCCGGTGCTCAGCGGACGATGTCCGAGGAGAGGGAGCCCTCGAGCTCGGCGGCCCGCACGTGGGTGAGGTCGCCGTGGTGGGTGAGGGCGAACTGGGCGACCTTGGTGCCCATCTGGATGCCGCGGTCGACGTCGCCGTCGAGCCAGCCGTGGAGGGTGCCCGCGACGAAGGAGTCGCCGGCGCCGGGGCGGTCGATGACGGGCACGGACCTGATCTCGTAGGTCTTGTCGCCCTCGGCCGTGGACAGGTAGGTGCCGTTGCGCCCGTCGGTGGACACGACGGTGGGGACGCCCATCTCCTCGCGGAGGGCGTGGCAGGAGTCGACGCCCTCGCCTTCGATCCCGAAGACGATGCGAGCGTCGGAGCGCGAGCAGAAGAGGATGGAGGCCTTGCGGGCGATGGGCTCGAGGACCTCGCGGGCCTTCTCACCGCTCCACAGGAGGGAGCGGAAGTTGACGTCGAGGGCGATGTCGACGCCGCGCTCGGCGGCGGCGTCGGCGAAGTAGCGCACGACGCGGGCGGTGTTGTCGGTGAGGGCGGCGGTGATGCCGGTGAGGAAGACGACGCGCGTGTCCAGGAGGGCGTCCCAGTCGAACTCCTCGGGGACGATGTCCCGGAAGGGCGTGTACTCGCGGTCGTAGGTGACCTTGCCGGGGAGCGGGAACTCGCCGGGCTCGAGGAAGTAGAGGGCGACGCGGCCGTGGTCGGTCATGACCACGTGGCTCATGTCGACGCCGACGGCGGAGTACTCGAGGGCGATCTTGTCCGCGAGCTCGCCCTTGGGGAGCTTCGTCGTCCAGGCGGTGGAGCGGCCGAGCTCGGACAGGAGGCCGGAGACGTTCGCCTCCGAGCCGGCTGCGGTGACGCGGAGGGAACGGGCGGTCTGGAGGCGCTCTCCGCGCTCGCAGGTGAAACGGATCTGGCCCTCGCCGATGGTCGTGAGGTCGTACGTCATTGTTCGAGTCCTTCTTCTGGCGGCCCGGGGCCGTCTCCCGACCGGGCGCCGGCCCGGGCGGGGATGTGTGTGCAGGGTTGAGGTGAAGGCTGGAGGTCCGTGGCCCGGCGCCCCGCGCCCCGCCCCCGCCTCGCCGTCTCGCCGGCTGCGCCCGCCGCGCGGGGGCGGCGGG
>SKEM01000342.1_pt1 | contig 33507 bp, 24 predicted proteins | sample 4826731 | NCBI WGS metagenome assembly SKEM01 (sample SAMN11008809, study PRJNA524170) | human gut metagenome | biome: Human fecal sample; material: Feces; isolation source: fecal sample from pouch patient p37 | host: Homo sapiens | place: Israel: Tel-Aviv | collected 2015-07-27 | reverse complement strand
AGACGTGGAAGACGGTGAGATTGCTATCGTTGAAATAGATGGTGATGGCGTGACGTGTAAGGAAGTATTTAAAGATTATGAAAATCAATCGATTATTCTACGCTCTATAAACGAATTATATGAAGATAGAGTCGTCTCACCGGAACAGATTAGAATAATTGGGAAAGTCGTGTTTTAAAAAAATACCCCAGTCGAAGTTACAGCTTCGGCTAGGGTGAATGAACTATCACGAAATTATTATATCAGAAATGAGGAATTAAGAATGGCAAAAAAAGTAATGGGTGAAGACGGAAAAATGTATAAAGTGAAGAAACCTTTCTATAAGAGAATTTGGTTTTGGGTTCTGGCAGTAATTATTGTTTTGGTTATTGGTGGATCGTTAGGCGGAGAATCCAATGATAAAAAAGCTAGTGATAATGGTGGAAAAAAAGTGGAAAGCACTGCTAAATCTTCCAAACAGAAAGAGACTGCTAGTTTTTACAACGTGGGAGATACCGTTAAAGTTGGGGATGCTACTTATACTTTAAATAGTGTTGAGTTAACTGATGAAAGAAATCAATTTGAAGAAAAAGAACCTGCACAAGTTGTCAAGATTACCTATACGGTTAAAAATGACGGAACAGAAGACATACCTGTCGGTGCCGATGTCGAAGTGTATGGATCTGATGATAAAAAAGCCGAAACATACGCAAATGAGAATACTATGGGGTCTGTCGCTTCCGGTAAACAAATGGATGTAATCGCTCACTTCGCATTAAATCAACCCGGTGAAATCGAGATTCATTTCGCTCCATTAATTTCATTCGAGAAAGCTGCCAAATTTAAAGCCACAGTTTAAAGACTAGCCTTCGGGCTTTTCTTTGAAGCGAAATAAGAACATACATTCGAAAGGAAGATTATTATGCTATATCATGAATTCAAAGAATACTTGGAGGAACACGCAACAGGAACAGAAGCTTTTGCCAAGAAAGCACTAGAAAATGAACTAGAAAAAAACAAGAAGCGCTCAGGTAAAGCTAAATGGAATGATGCAAAAGTCCAGAAAGCCGCTGATGATGCCTATAAGAGAGCAATCACTAATGCTTATGATCAGATTAGAGCAAAAAAAGGTGTTCCAAAATATAACCGTGAGCAAGTATGGATTGATTTTATGGAAGAAGTCAATTTTATTGAAATGTTTAATGAAAGTGTAGATGAAGTGGTGTTTGAATAGGAGTTGATAAACGTGGCTACAATTAAAAAATATACAAAAAAAGACGGTTCAACCGCCTATATGTTTAACGCATACTTAGGGATTGATCCGTTGACCGGAAAGTCTAAGCGCACTACCCGACGAGGATTTAAGAAGCCAAAAGATGCAAAACTAGCGCTTGCTCAGTTACAGCTTGAAGTTGAGTCTCAGGGATTCACTAAACAGGATTACAGCACGTTTAAAGACGTTTACGAACTTTGGTTTGCTCAGTATAAGAATACTGTTAAGCGCACGTCTGCACACCGAATAGAATATTATTTCGATCAACAGATTCTTCCAGAATTCGGACATTTGAAATTGGATAGGATCACTGCTGCCCATTGTCAAAAAATTGTTAACAAGTGGAGTGAGAAGTATAAGAGTTATAAAGCTATTAAGATGTACACTTCAAAAATACTCTCCTTTGCGATACAACAACGATTATTAAAAGAGAACCCAATGGATCGAGTAATTACACCAAAAATACAGCGCGAATTAAAATCTAAAGATGATCAAAACTTTTTAGATAAAACACAGTTGAAAAATTTCCTTTCAAAAATTAAAGATCATGAATCAGAACAAATTTATATCATGTTCCACGTTTTAGCTTATACAGGTTTGCGACGTGGTGAATTATTAGCATTAACATGGGAAGACATAGATTTCTCTAACGAAATACTTTCGATCACAAAAAATGCAACCTACGTAGAAAACGAAAAGTTTATATCAACAACGAAGACAACTGCTTCCGAACGGATACTCTCACTAGACCTTGACACTCTTACTATTTTGAGAAACTGGAAGTTCACCCAAAAGAAAATGTTGTTCAGCAGAGGTTTTAGAGTTCAATCCGACGAAAAACAATTAGTGTTTCCGAATCCTCAAAATGAATTATTTTATAAAAGTATCCTACAAAGTATTTTAGTAAAACCTGTTTATAAAGATTTCAAAATAACCACTCATGGTTTTCGCCACACTCACGCAAGTTTGCTATTTGAATCTGGTGCAACCATTAAGCAGGTCCAAGAACGACTAGGGCATACAGACGTGAAAACAACTTTAGATGTGTATGCCCATGTCACCAAGAACGCCGAAAAAGATACTGCAACAAATTTCCTAAAATACATGAATTCCTAAAAATGGTATTCAACATGGTATTCAACACCATAAAAACTACTGACTCACATTGGTATAAAGCCATTCTCTATATAGCTAATCTGATTCTTATCATCAGACGAAGGGGCACATTTTGCAAGGATTCTTACTTATTTAATTCTTGATCAAGTTTCATTAAATTAATTTGCGGATCTTGTGCCAAGATTTCTCGGAAAATTGGCAATTGTTTTTGAATCCGATCCGCTTGATCATTTTCTACCTGCATGACTAGCAGAGGCTCATGTAAGCTTAATCGTAACAGCATCCAGCCCTTTCCATGAGGCTCATTCACTGAAAAACGCACACCCTCCTGATTCTCTGGGTTTACAGAAAAGCCAGCTTGTTTTGGTAGTTCAGTCCGGAAGGTGTCGATCATTTTCTGACCACACTCTTTATAATTCTCTCCGCCAATTGCATAGCGAATCTCAAGGGTTTCTATAGGCTGCTCTAACTCCGCCATCAAATCGGTCAACTCACGATTTTCTTTTTGTAGTTTCGGCAACAGCATCAATACTTTTGCAATCACGTAGGCGCCATCATCTAAGAAGTAATTCTCTTTGAACGCTGCGTGGGAGCTAGTCTCGATCGCTAATTGACAATCGATACCTTCCTCATTCAGTTCGATTGCCTTGTTGATGACGTTGCGATAGCCAGAAATATAGCGATATTGCTTGCCGCCTTTTTCCTCGATAAAGTTTTTTAAATGATCCGAGGTTGGAGAGTTTGTCACAATCGTACTGCCGGGATGCTCTTGCAAAACAATCGCAGATAAAACCGCGATCAAATTATTTCGATTAATCATCTGCCCGTCCTTTGAAACAATCGCCGAACGATCCACATCTGTATCAAAAATCACGCCTAAATCCGCTTGATTGTCTAATACAGCCTTTTTGATACTTGCCATTGCTTCTTTATTGTCAGGATTCGGAATATGATTTGGAAAATGACCATCAGGTTCTAAAAATTGTGAGCCGCTAGTATCAGCACCCAGAACCGCTAAAACTTTGTCCGCAAAGTAACCACCGGCACCGTTTCCGGCATCAACAACAATTTTTAATCCTTTTAATGGCTGTTCATTCCCGCTGCCTCGTTGGATTTTTTCAACTAAATCAGCTGCATAACGTGACAACAAATCCGCTTGCTTCACACTTCCGTCTGCTGCTTCACTTGCTTCAGTGTGCGTCAAAATATAAGCGATATCACTTTTCTCAGCACCGCCAGTTTGACTGAAAATCTTGATTCCATTGAAGTAAAAAGGCAAGTGACTCGCTGTCAGCATGATCCCCGCATCACAGGCAAATTCTTCAAACTGCGTCGCCATAAACAAGGCCGGAGTCGTAGCCAACCCAAAATCCAACACTTCGCAACCTGCCGCCTCAAAAACGGCGATCATGGCATTCTTTAACTCTGGTCCAGTTAAGCGACTGTCATGTCCGATCCCAATTTTAAAGGGACGCGGGACCCCTTTATTAGACAACCAATTAAGAATGCCATTTGCAATCAAACGGGTTTCTTCAATACCTAAGTTTTTGACTTTATCCTCTGCCGTGATAGCGATTCCACGAATGTCTGAGCCATTTTGCAATTTTGTTAACTCCATTGATAAATTCCTCCTTCTTACTCCTATTATTTTTTATGCGGACTTACCCTCCCACTGCGTAATTCCAGCTTTTTAATTGCTTTCAATACTAATTCAATCTTACTGACTAAACAACTTATAAAAAATTAAACGGACGTTCTTCATCCATACTTTTAGTTCATTATACCAAAAATCCCGAAAAAGAAAGCCTTTTCCGGGAAATTTTATTAATTTAAGTATTTTCTACTCTTCTAAATTAAATAACTCGTGATTTCGGATTCTTTTTTGCTTGCCGCTTCTCCTGCCAGCGAATGCGCCATCCGACTAAGACATCCATTACAAAGGTCAATCCTTTGAACAACCAATAAATACCAAAGGTTAAAGGAAGGACGAAGAACAAATTGCGATTCCAAAGCTTGTCGAAATCAAAAAATTCTCTGAAAAATAGGTAGCTGCTTAGATAAGCCAAGCTCAAAACAGTGATTAAAGCGATTTTTTTCTTATCCAACGGGAAGGAAACTTTATATAGCACCAGCAACCCTACACACCCCGTCAAAAAAACCGACATTGTGGAGGTTGCCTGATAGTCTAACTCAAATAGTACGTTAGCTAATTGGATAATCATGACCGCACTAACAACAGTCAATGCTCCAGGTAAAGACACGCGTAAAATATTATTTAAGAAATCTCCCTTGATGCGTTCATAGCTTGGCTTCAATGCCAAGAAGAAGGAAGGGATTCCTACAGTTAACGCGTTAATTGGTGTTAATTGCACCGGCTCAAAAGGATAAGGGTTTGTTAGAATCATGAAAATCACTGCCAAAATTAACGAATAGATTGTCTTCACCAAATACATCGAAGCTACCCGTTCAATATTATTGATGACGCGACGTCCTTCATTCAACACATTTTGCATTCTTGAAAAATCAGAGTCTAACAAAATGACATCGGAAGCGGCCCGAGCTGCGCTGCTTCCATTTGCCATCGCTACTCCAATATCTGCTTCACGTAAAGCCAATACATCATTGACGCCATCTCCTGTCATACAGACCGTATGATTTCCCTTTAAAGCTTGGATCAAGGATTGTTTTTGTTTCGGTGTCACTCGTCCAAAAACCGTCGTTGTGTCAACTAAAGCCTTGTAATCAATCGGTCCATCTAAGCTCGACATATCAACAAAAGTTTCCGCATTTTTTATTCCTGCTTTTTGGGCAATTTTTGAAACCGTTAGTGGATGGTCGCCTGAGATCACCTTCAGCTGGACATCCTGTTTTTCAAAATAACCAAATGTTTCCCGTGCATTTTCCCTTAAATTATCAGAGATGATCAGCGTTGCCAACAGACGCGGTTCATATACCATCTCTTCTTCTAATATTCCAGGATATTCCACCAATACCAGCACACGTTGACCTTCTTCTAAATAAGGCTGAAGCTTATTCTGCATGTCAGCAGACATATTGTTGAAAATGAACTCTGGAGCGCCAAAAGCAAAGCTGCCTTGTTCCTTAAACGTTACCCCACTCCACTTTCTTGCTGAAGAAAACGGCACAATTTTTTCCGCTTGCCAATCAGCAACAGCTGGGAAAGCCTCTCGTAACGCTTTGGCAGTAGCATTTTGATCCTTTAATTGATTCATTAAGGCACCCATAATTGTGTTCAAGCGATTATCAGAAATTTCTTCTAATAACGCTTCTTCGAATTTCAATGTTCCATCGGTAATCGTGCCTGTCTTGTCTAAACAAATGACATCCACGCGTGCTAACGTTTCGATAGAAGGCAAGGCCTGTACTAATACCTTTTTCCGTGCCAGATTTGCTGCACCTACAGCAAATGCCACACTCGTCAGCAGCATCAATCCTTCAGGAATCATGCTTACCAATGCCGCGACCGTTCCTAATACAGCCTGTTTGATTGAATCAGATGCCTGATACTGACTATAAAATAGTCCTAAACCTACTGGAATAATTACAATCGTCAAAACTGCGATCATGCGACTCAATACTTTGGTCAATTCGGAACTGCCTGTTTTTTTCGTTTTCGCTTCACTAGTCAACTGTTCAGCGAAATTATCTTTTCCCACAGCTGTACTTTGATAAAAACATTCGCCAGCAGTCACAAAACTTCCGCTAAATAGTTTATCTCGCAGCGATTTCTGTACACGATCCGCTTCACCAGTCAATAAGGACTCATCAACCTCAACACCAGCACCAACCAATAAATTCCCATCTACTGGTACTTGATCACCATTGCGTAAATAAAGAACATCTCCCAAAACAATTGATTCCTGATCAATCTGTTTTAATTTCCCTTCTCTTAAAACAACCGCTTTGGTCTTCGCTAAAACCGATAATTTATCGATCGTATGTTTTGCACGTAATTCTTGTACGATCCCAATCAACGTATTAATGACAACCACGCCAAAAAACAACGTATTTTTAGGTGAACCTACTAATAGCACCAACAATGCCAAAACGAAATTAAGAATATTGAAAATATTGATTGTATTTTCTTTGATAATCTCCTTATCCGATTTCAATAAATTCTCTTCCACTTGATTCGTCTGACCTTGTTCTATTTTTTCCTGAACTTCAGAAGCTGTTAAGCCTTTTAAATCTGCTGGAATCTCTACATTATCAAAAGTTTCTTCCACCGTTTGAACTATTTCCTTTTTCTTCATCCGGTTTCACCTCATCTCATTTGCAACCACGCAGTCTTTAGTCACAAAAATTATTTCTCTATATTTATCTTACCACTACTTTCATTTTAATTCGGGATTGAGCATTGCACTTAAGTAAGTCATAAATTATCGTTAAACAAATAAAAAGCCGCAATAATCTGCGACTTACTTTCTGACTCTATACAAATAATGTGGCATGTCGACTCCGCGATAATGCTTGATAAATTCTCCACAACGAACCATCCCGTTTCGTTCAGCAACCTTTTGCGAAGCTGCATTTGTATCGCGAATGATGGAGTAAACTTCTTGTGCGTTTAGCTGTTCAAAGGCGTATTGCTTGCAAGCTTTTGCCGCTTCAGTGGCAAAACCATTGTGCCAGAATTCTCGTTGAAATAAATACCCAATCTCTAACACTGTTTGGTCAGAAAAATCTTGCCACGTCAATCCGCATTGTCCAATCATTTCATTCCTTTGTTTTAAAATGACTGCCCACAATCCGAACCCGTCACGTTGATAATTATCTATTTGCTTCGTCAGCCAGTTTTGTACCTCGCCGTCATCGAAGGCCCCTTCGTACGCATACATTGTTTGTTCATCTTGTAAGATTTTACTTAACGACTCAATATCTGTTTGCTCTAACTCACGCAAATACAATCTTTCGGTTTCAATAATCACCTTTGCTCACCTCACAGCTCATTTAATTTGCAGTTTTTTACGTAGTTCATCAGACTAAAACTATGCAATCCATTTTAAATTTAATTCACCTAGAAAGACTATAAAAAGCCGCGAACTGCCGCGGCTTTTCTCTAAATATCTTTCGGTACATAAAAGCTGCGATTATCCATTCCGAAAAGCCGTTCCGTATATGTTCCTGGCTCAGCATTTTTCACAGCGCTGGACATCATCTGCATCGATGCATCGATATTATCGATTTGATGCAAAATTTCAGCTTCCATGATTCTTGGACGGACTGGTGAACCGTACTCCAACAAACCATGATGAGACAACACCATATGGCGTAAAACAACGATGTCCTCATCTGCATCATTAATTTTCAATTCCGTGCAGGCTTTGGTGATTTCTTCATCTACTAGAACCAAATGTCCTACTAAATTACCTACTACTGTATATTCAGTTGACGAAGGTCCCGTCAGCTCGATCACCTTTCCTAGATCATGAATAATGATTCCCGCATAAAGCAAAGAAGCATTTAATTGCGGATATTCTTTAACGATCGCCTTACCAAGACGCAGCATCGTCAACGTATGAAAAGCCAACCCACCAGCAAAAGCATGATGATTTCGTTTGGCTGCTGGAAACTCAAAAAATTCCTTCTGATATTTATTTAGTAAAAAGCGAACGATTCGATTCCAATGAGCGTTTGTGATCTCGAACAACGTTTTATTGATCTCTTCTTCCATTTCTTCACGCTTGATTGGCGCACGCTCCATATATAACGCAGGATCATTAGGCTCTTCCGGTTTTGTTGTGCGCAGGTGCATGATTTTGACCTGCGGATTGCCTTGATACATTTCTCGCTTGCCGTTTAGAAAAACAACTTGGCCGGCTCTATAACGTTTAATCTCTTCTTCAGATGCATCCCAAAATTTACCATCAACTGTCCCAGAAGTATCTTGGAAAGTAAAAGCGATAAATTTTTTCCCGTTTTTCGCTAAACGAACATCCGCATTTTTGATCAATACATACATCTCAAACTGCTCATCGACCGTTAATTCTTTGATTTTTTTCATCGTTGGACTCCCTTCAATTCCCAGACTGGCTGGTGAAGCTCTTGGTAATAGCTTACCATTTCTTGGTCAGATGACAAACAAATGACTTGATATTTTTCACTAAATTGTCGTAATAACTTGGCAAATTGATATTTTCGTCGATGATCATAATGCAACCAGCCGTCATCAATGATTACTGGACACAGCGGATGCTTTTGCTGCAAGGTTAGATACGCAAAACGAAAGGCCATCATGACCTGATCTTTGGTTCCAGTCGATAGATTATATAGGCTCAATTGATCGACGGTTACTAATCCCTCCGAAAAATCCAAACGACTATGGGCATTGTTTGTCAGCTCTTGAAAATAACTGGTTGCTTGCTTTAATAGCTCAGGTAATTGCTGCTCCGATAATTCTGTCGCAATATCCTGTAATAATTGATTTTCTAATTTCGCTACTGCATAATCAGCCGTTAACTTTTCTATTACCGCTCGTTGCTGGCTCGCTTGCTGATAAAGACTATCCAATGTGCCATCAGCTTGCATCTGTTGAATCTGCAGTCGTGATCGCTGCTCCTGCTCCTGCAATTGATGGAGCTGCTGTTCCCCGATTTGTATCTCTTGTTGTAAGGTACGCAAAGATTCGTTAATTTCTGCAAGTGACGTTTCCTGTTCAAATAATGACAAGACACTTTCTGTTAATTCTTTTAAACGCGTTTGTTTGTGACGCAATTCTGTCTCACGTTGTAAAAACGCTGGAATCTCAGAAGGATACGTCAAATGAAACTTATCCAACACTGACTGCTCTTGCGTTAAAAGCTGTTGCTGCTGCTTTTGAGTTTCGTGAATGCGCTGCTGTAAGAGAGTATTTTCTTGATAGGTTTGAGCAAAACGAATCTGCTCCATTTCCTTCGCAAATTGCTCCAGCACTAAAAGCTTTTCCGACAAATTCTTTTGATTTAACGGCAGCCATTCAGCTAAAAATTCAAAACGCTGTTCCTGTTGCATCAAATTTTGTCGTAGGCTTGATTGACGTTGCTGTAGTTCTTTACTTGTTTGAAGCTGTGCCAGGTAGTTTTGCGCTCGTTGATTTTCCTGCACGACTGCAAACTCATTTTCAGCATTAGACATATTTCTATGACGCAATTCCGTCTGAATCTGATCAGATAAGTGTTGCACTTTTTGCTGACTCCTTGTAACTTTTTCAGTCATCTCGACAACTTGACCTTCATAGACATCTAATTGGCCTAATTTTTCCTGCCAGGTATCTTTATTTACTGGTTTATTTTGCTTCAATGTACCGCCTACACCACAAATAATTGCCGCTGCTATTAAAATATAGCGTAACGGTATTGGCAAGAAAAAGGCCAAAATAAAACTCACGCCTGCAGCAATAAACAGCCACGGTGGATTTTTCTTCTTATCAAACAGTTCTGGATGCTTTTGTTCATAATCATTTAAACTAGCCTCTGCTTGATTCCGTTGTTCTTTAACTAAACCTAACCGAATTTTTTGCTCTTCCAACTCTTTCTGTTGGTTTTGCAAAGGAACAAACAGTTGTTGAATTGCTGCTTCATTTGCGAACGGTCGTGGCGGATGCTCTCGCCAATTTGTTGGAATCGCAGTTGCTTGCGCTAATTTGACGGCAATCCGCTGCTCTTCATCCAACATTCGAGTAATTGTCACTTTTTCGTCTAGTAGCTGTTGAATGCGTGTCTCATTTTCTAAATAGAAGTAGTAGCGAGCCGATTCTTGATTGCCACTATGCTGCTGCAAAGCCGCATGCAGTTTTTCCTGTTCCTTTATTAATTGCTGATACTCTTGGTAAAAGTTCTGCAACTCTGTTTGTTCTATGTCAGTTGCTGCTGAACGCAAATCTAGCTTTTGCAATTCTAAAAATTCAGCATAGCCTGACCAATTCAAGCGTTGTTGTTCTAAAATTAACTGCTGCTCCTGTAATTTACGATTCTTCGTTGCCTGTTGGGTGACGTATCGCTTCTCATCATCAGCTTGCCTTACAAGTTGCTGAAAACCCGATTCCTGAGCTTCTTTTTCTTTGATCTTTTGCTGCAGCTTTTGATACGCTACTAGCGCTTGATTCAAGGGTTGCTTACGCCCACGTGGTCGATAGATACCTTCGTAATGATTTTTCAACTGGATTCTCTGGTCAAATAATTCATTGCTACCGGACAAACCTAAAGAAATCAATGCCTCGTGCAAGTTTTCTTCGCTTAGTGCATCCAACTGGTGCAGCTGTTCCTGCTGAAAAGTAAAAACCTGACGAAATAATTGTTGATTCAAGGGATAAAGAAGCTTTTCCAGTAATTCTTCTCCCCCTTGCTGTCCGTCCTCTAATAAAACGTTCGCCTTCCCTTTATTCTTTGCCTTATAGCGCTCAATTGTCACTGCTCCATAGGTTGGATGAAGAATCAACAAACGTCCGCCAAATCCGCTGCCGTCATTGGGTGTATAGTCCTGTCCTTTTTTTCGTTTTGTTGGAAAACCAAATAAAACCGCCTGAATAAACTGATACAAGGTTGATTTTCCGGCTTCATTCAAGCCATAAACTAGTTGATTTTTCGCTTCAAATAAAAATGTTTGCTGACGCCATTTGCCGAAGCTGGTGATCTCTGCTTTTTTAATCCACATCAGCGTTCCCCCTAAAACGATAGCTCTCCATCATTTTCTCTTTTAATCTGGCGATCGTATCCATCCTGAACTCTTGATTCATCAAAGTGTGGAGTTGAGGATTTTGCTCCAGCTCGCTTAACAATTCTGTATAGATTTCCGGTGTTTGATAGGTCATGATTAGCTGATCAACCAGTTTTTCATCAACCGCAAGATACGGTCGCTCTATTGGTGAATCTGCTATAGTCAATTGCCACAGACAGATATCCTGAGACACCTCTGACTGTAAAGCCTCTAGCAATTCCCCAGAAGCAACTTGATACGCCAGTTCCTCCCCTAATTTTTCAGTCTCACTAAATTCTAAATGCAGCAAAGTTGGTGCTGTTACAGTGAGTTTCCGAACCAGCGGAAATAGTTCTTTCGGCTGTCTTACATTTGCTAAAGAAAGTGTCTGTCTTCTCCAGCGAACAGCTTCAACAGAAACAGTCGTTGGAATTAATTGATTTCCTTGGCTTTCTACTAAGGTCACACCTGTTAGATTCATTTCCTTTTGAGTGTGTCCCTGCGGTGTTCCTGGATAAATCACATAAGGCTTCTCAGATAAAATTTGCGGCACATGAATATGCCCTAAAGCCCAGTAATCATATCCTTTTGCTACTAGCTCAGATAATTGAAATGGCGCGTAAGGCATTTGACCGCCATGATACATTCCTATATGAAAATCGACATCTTCTTTACGTGGAAATTGTTCAATCATCAATGCTTCAATTGTAGGATGCAGATAACTAAAACTCGTAATGGCAATCTTCTCACCGCTATTTGTCACTAATTTTTTTGTCTCAACTCGTTCTTCGTCAAATAACTGAATATTCTCTGGAAAAGCAAACCAATAACGGTCGGCTTGATAAAAATCGTGATTGCCGAAATTCATAAAAACTGGAATAGCTGCCTCAGCTAAACGATCCATCTCCTGGAAGAAGTAACGCTGAGTTTTTAATGTTGGACGATTTTGGTGGAAGGTATCACCAACGAGTAAAACAAAATCTACTGCTTGTGTGATCGCTGTATCCACGATATTTTTTAGCATTTTTTGATTTGCTGTAATTAACCGCTCTTGGAAATGCTCTGGCACACTTGTTAAGCCCTCAAAAGAACGATCCAGATGTAGATCGGCAGCATGCAAAAATTTCATTTGCTCTCCTCCTAGTCAGTCTCTTAGAAATAATTTCCAGTCAAATCCTGCCTTCTAAAAACTTAATTAAAGAAGACAATACTGACTTTTAATCTTATTTATTTTACCATAAAAAAACGAAAACTTGTTCGCATTTCGTTAAAGCTACTCAACATACGCAAAAAAGAACTATATCGCTATGCCGGACTTTAAGATAAGGATTAAGAATTATTTAATTGAAATCATTCATAGCACATTGGATAATTTAGAGCTTTTAGCGTTCCTCTCCTTCAAGTAGCTTTTCTCGTCAAAACAGCTTCAATCGTTTACACTATAGCTGTAAAAAGGAGGCTACATACAAATGAATAAGGATGAGCTAATAAAAAAAGCGAAAGAGCTTTTAAATGAAGGAAATATCGAAAAGGCGAAAGTATTTATCGAAGAGCACAAAGTTGAACTGGGCGATTACTATGACAAAGCCAAGGTTTTATTGAAATCTGAAAAAATCGATGGTTTAATAGATCGCTTCAAAAAATTCTTTTAACAAAAAAAGCTGCGACGTAAACTTACGTCGCAGCTTTCTATTTCTGATTAACCTTCGTATAATTCACGAATTGGTGTCATGATGATGCGGTTCAAATCATTGATAATTACGCTGAAAGCTTGTTCTTTCACCATTAATTCGTTGATCAATTCTTCTTGTTGAACCTTCTCAGCTAATGCTTGTGCTTGTGATGCATCTTCATCGCTGAAGTCTTCACCGCGCATTTGTTTTTCTTGCAAGCTTTGTTGGAATGCTTGGAAATCCTTAAATGCTGCATATGCGGTTTCGTTTTTCTTCAATTCTGCAAAAGCTGCTTCTAAAGATTTAAATTCTGGTAGTTCACGAATTTCGCGTTCTAGTTCGTTTGCTGAATCATAAATATTTGCCATTCGTATTCCCTCATTTTCTATAAAAGTTACTTTTCTATTGTAACATGAATGGAAACGGGTTCACACCCTAATTTCCCGGTTGATACTGTTGCCACAATTCTTGGGCCTTATCCTTCAATTTATTGGCACCTTCTTTGGCTTTTTCAAAGAAGTTAGCTGCTCCTTCACTGGCTTTTCCGCCAATATCTTTTAACTCTTCCCGCCATTTACTCGTATCGCCATTTGTTTCGCCTTGATTAACTTGATCAGCCGCAACGACTTGTCCGCCCGTCGCATATGCATCGGCAACTTCAAAGGAATACTGTCCAGCATAAGGCAAAATTGATTCGGCTTCCGCCTTGAAGACTTGTCCCACCTCTGAGCCGCTTGTTCCACTTAGATAATGTGTCTCGCTGACTTTTTCAAAACCTAGCCAAGTAGAAATCACGACATTCGGTGTATAACCTACGATCCATTGATCATTGACTTTATTTGCGTCAAAGTTCGTTTCAGTCGTTCCAGTTTTCCCAGCAACAGTGAAGCCTGCTGGAGCTGCTTGAGCCGCTGTTCCGTTAGAAAATGTTCCTAGTAACATACTAGTCATTTCATTAGCAACTTCTTTTGAGATGACTTGTTCATACTTCGGTGAGCTGTTATCCTCGATCACAGCACCTGTGGAGTCGATGATTTTTGTAATCAAATGAGGCTCATAAACTTTCCCTTCATTTGCAAACGCGCCATAAGCTGCGGCCATCTTCAATGGTGAGGTGCCTTTTTCCAGACCGCCTAAAGCCAAACCATAATATTTATCCGACTTGCTCAATGGAATCCCGAATTCTTCGGCTTTATTATAGCCTTTACTTAATCCCATCTCATGCAATAACCAAACCGCCGGCAGATTTAAGCTCTGAGCCACAGCTTGATACATCGGTACGTCACCTTGGTAAGTGCCATCATAGTTTTTCGCTTTGTAATAAGATTGTGGTTCATCCTTTAAAATACTGTCTGGTTTATAGCCAGATTCTAATGCTGATGAGTAGACACTTAGTGGTTTCATCGTTGAACCTGGAGAACGCTGCATTTGTGTCGCAAAATTGTAGCTCCGGAAAATGTGTTCTCCCCGTCTTCCTACTAACGCCTGAACCCCGCCAGTTTTTGGATCTAGCGCAACAGACGCCGACTGAGGCATTGCCCCATCGGCAGCATTTGCTGGAAAGTTCGCGTTGTTTTCATAGACAGCTTCCATTTGTTTTTGATAATCCTGATCCAAGGAGGTGTAGATTTTGTAGCCTTTATTTAGTAAATCCTTTTCAGTCATGCCATAACGTTCAACTGCTTCATCGATTACCGCATCAAAGTAAGAAGGATAACGATAACCTGCATCTGCCGAAGAATACGTATCATTCAACTGAGAGCCTAAATCAGTAGCTTTTTCCTGAGCTTCTTGTTCTTTAGATAATTTGCCGTTTTCTACCATCACAGAAAGGACGGTGTCTCGACGATTTACGGCATTTTCTAAGTTATCGATCGGATTGTAAATGCTTGGTCCCTTCAGCATTCCGACGATCGTTGCTGCTTCACCGATTGTTACTTGATTAGCATCCACACCAAAATATTTTCTCGCCGCATCTTGTACGCCCCATACACCATTACCAAAGTAGGCATTGTTCAAGTACATCGTCAAAATCTGATCTTTGTCATATTTCTTTTCGATCTCGATGGCCATAAAGATTTCTTTGGCTTTTCGCTCTAGCGTCTGATCGAGAGTTAAATACGCATTTTTGGCTAACTGTTGTGTTAAGGTACTACCTCCACCAGTAATGTGGCCAGCAGTTATTCGACCCACAACCGCCCGGGCAATCCCTTTGATATCGAAGCCGTGGTGTTTGTAAAAATTACGATCCTCCGTTGAAACGACCGCATCTTTTAAGTAAGGCGAAATTTGATCGCTTTCTACATAAGTCCCTTTTTGTCCATAGAGGGACCCTGCTTGTTCATTTTTCTCGTCATAAATCACTGTCGACTGCTTCAAACTGGATTGCAGCGTCTCCACATTGACCGATTTTGCCAAGAAAAATAGATAGACGCTCATTACTAAAACACCTACAAGTGTTAGTAAGAGCAAAATTTTATTGATATGATATTTTTTCCAAATACGTTTGCGCCAGTGGTGAAAACGAATCAAATAGGGTTTGATCCATTGCCAAAAGGTTTTTGTACCGCTACGAAACTTTTGCCAAAAAACTTTTGTACCACTTTTAAATTTGCGCCAAATTTCCTGAAAATCCATTTTTTGATCTCCATTCTATACAAATTCAGACACAGTGTATCACAAATCTCCTATCTAATGCTTGGGTCTTTAGACGGATACACACTTGGGTGTATTCTAGCATGGGATCTCAAGAAAAAGCTGTTTTTTTTCTTAAATATCCGTTAAAAGTGATACAATTAAGCGGATAATCCCTTTCTAAAGTTAGCATATCGCAAAAAAGCGCTCGATTCTGTATTTTGCGCTTTATTCACTGAATGCTTGAAATTAAATACATTGAAATAAAAGGAGCAGTAAAATGATTTTCACTATGACCTTGCCCAATCAAACATCTGTAATGACGGTCAAAGATTTATTGGAACAGGAGTGGCTGGTACCACGAAAGGTCCGCCATTTTATTCGAACACGAAAGGGACTCTTGATCAATGGTGAACCCTGCCATTTTCAATCGATGGTCCAGCCTGGAGATGTTATTACACTTACAATCGAAGCAAGCGATTATCCTGAACGAACGATTCTACTTGGTGACCCTAAAAGAATTTCGGTTCTTTTCGAAGATGAGCATTTGATCATTGTAAATAAACCTCATGGCATGAAGACTCATCCGAATCAACCAGAGGAACAGGATACTTTGTTGAATCATTTAGCTGCCTACTTGGCTCCTGATTATCAGCCTCATGTCGTGCATCGCTTAGACAAAGAAACCAGCGGCGCGATTTTGTTTGCAAAGAACCCCTTCGTTTTGCCGATTTTAGGTCGTTTATTAGAACAGAAGAAAATCTATCGCCGATATCAAGCAATCGTCCATGGAACGATAAAAAAGGAGCTGACAATCAATCAAAAAATTGGGCGTGATCGACACGATCGTCGCAAACGACGAATTGATTCTAAAGGCGGAAAATCTGCAGTAACTCATGTGACCGTCGCAAAGCAGCATAAGAATCAGACAGCTGTTTTTTGTCAATTAGATACAGGTAGAACCCATCAAATTCGTGTCCACTTAGCCAGCATTGGTCATCCGCTGGTGGGTGATCCTTTGTATAGTAAACATTCTAGTGGCCGTTTGATGCTGCATGCTTATGAACTTCATTTGCTTCACCCCTTTACCAATCAAGAAATAGCTGTTCAGGCATTGCCTGGATTATGGGAGTAAAAATGAAACCAGCCAAAACAGAATATAGACTGTTTTGACTGGTTTTCTTTTAAGCTTTGAAAATTATTTCCATAAAAAAAAGAGGACCATCGTTTCGATCCTCTCGGTTACTATCTTTAGTTCTTAGTACCAGCCGTTGGCTTGCCAGAATGATTGTGCGCCTTCCCATGAACCGTAACGAGAAGTCACATATTGATCCGCAACACGCTCTTGGTTTTCTGCAGAATAGTCACCGTTTAAATATGAAGCTGATAATTGGTAACGTCCGATATATTGACCGTTTGTAGCTGAATATGAACCGCCTGATTCACGTTGGGCAATCCATTCTTTCGCTGAAGAAGTTGTTGCTGCAGGAGCTGTTTCTTGCACAGGTGCTGCTTGTTGTTGAACTGGAGCCGCTTCTTGTACAGGTGCTGCCTGTGTTTGTTGTACTGGAGCTGCTTGTGTTTGTTGAGCTGAAGCTTCAGCTTGAACTGGAGCTGTTTCTTGTGCTTTTTCAGCTTTTGCTTCGCCATCAATTGTTAATTTTTGACCTGCAAAAATCATGTTTACGTTAGAAATTTTGTTCGCTTTTGCAATTGAATCCACTAAACTATCGTTACCAGCAAACTTGTGAGAAATTTTTGATAAAGTATCTCCTGATTCTACAGTATAGGTTTCTGAAGCGTGCGCATCTGTAGCTCCCATCGCTAAACCTGCACCTGCTGCTAATACTGTACTAAAAAGAAACGTTTTCCCTATTTTCATTCTGTAACTTCCTCCGATTTTTCTTATGTCTTTTTTCTTCTGTCTTCTTGACTACGAGAGATACTTTACCATCCTTTTGTGTTTCATGGGTAATATTAATGTAACAGTTCATTACAATAACATAAAACTATGTAACAAAACGACTGTCAGTGTGTCATTTTGAAATATATCACTTTTATTATTATGAGTAAAAACCCTTGATACAAGGCTGTTTCGAGAAATGTAACTGTTTTATTCTTGTATTACAAAAATTATCTTTAGAAACATTGACATCTTTTTGTAAAGTAATCGGAAGGAAAAATTCTATTCTTTTTGAATTATTTTGCAAATATTTTTTACAGATTTTGAATTTAAAATTTAATTTATAACAAAAAAATACTTCTGTACTTTTCAAGTACAGAAGTATTTTTCATTTGATTCTCAATCGTCTACGCCATTTTCTTGCTTGGGGTCCCACCAGTTTATCGACTAAGCGAATTTTCAAACTAAGATAGAAATAAACCAATCCACCTACTCCAGCTGTTAGCAAACAGATGGCTAAAGCAGATAATCGTGACGCTGGATCAAACACGAGATAACTCATCTGCCGCACAATAACAGCGACTATCAGCATCACTAACGTTAAAATCAAAATCAGAACACAACGACGAAAGGCCAGCTGATAGTTCGCATGGACAACTCTGCGTAGTTTCCAGAGACATAAGCCACAGGTTAGGCCTAAACCGATAAACGTAGCAGCAAGAGGTCCATAAACCTCTAATAGTTCAATCAGCGGTACTTGAATAATCGCTTTAAGTAATAAGCCTGCCAGCCAATATTTCACCGCGACTCGACTATGGGAAATTCCTTGCAACGTCGTCGACAGCATCATAAATAATGCTGAGACTAGCCCCGCCCAACAGGCTGCAACAAGCACACGACTGCCTAAAACATCGGCCGAATAAAAGACCGTATTCAAAGGATAAGCCAGTAAAATCATTCCAAAAACAGCTGGCAACATGATGAAAGCAAACAGCTGGATATTCGTATTTACTAGTTTAGCCAGTTCAGGTCGGCGTCTTTGAGTAAAAAGTTCTGTCAGCATTGGCAGACTAGTTAATGCAAGCGATGTTCCTAAAGCAACTACGACCATCGTCAACTTATCTGGATTGGCACTAAATAAAGCGTATAGATCCACCAACTGATCATGACTGTAATTCGTATTAGCATTCATCGTGTGAATGAAGGTCACCTGATCAATCAATTTATAAAAGGTGATTCCGCCACCAAGTAAAATAAATGGAATCGCCTGTCTAACCGTTTCAAACAATAATTTTTTCGTATCAATCGTTACTTTGTCTAGACTGCGTCCTATCTGCAAGTCACTCTTTTTTCGATCCTTAAACCAATAAAAAAGCAAGACGCCATAAGAGCCGATCATTCCGACAGATGCAGCGAAGGTCGATTGGATCACCGCATTTAAATAATCCCCTTTCATGACCTTCATAATAATAAAGACACTTAATAGCATATACAAAACACGCAGCGCCTGTTCAACCAATTGTGAGACGGCAGAAGGACGCATATCCTGTTGACCTTGAAAATAGCCCCGTAAGACACTCATACAGGGAAAGGCAATAACAGCGATGCTCAATGCTTGTATTACTGGAATCAAAGCACGACCCCCACCTGACAAACCAGCCAGCAATGGTGCTGTGAAAAACATCAAGCCACCAAAGAAAATTCCTAAAATTGCCGTAGCCTGCAAGGCCTTGATAAATAAACGCCGACTCGTTCGATACTCTCCCATCGAATTGTACCTAGCAATCTGCTTGGCTATCGCGCCTGGCAATCCGGCTGTAGAGATCATCATGAACAATGCATAAAACGTATAACCCATATTAAATAATCCATTGGCCGCACGGGCATTTTCACCCATCCAGGCATACCATGGAATAATGTAGATCGCTCCTAACAGCCGTGAAAAAATATTTCCCACAGATAGCCAAGCTGATCCTTGGATCATTTTTTCCTGATAAGTCAGATCACTCGGTCGTGTCTCTTTCATGGTCTCCTCCTTCAAAAAATCGCTACCCTTATAGTAAAGCTAAATTGCACTCCTGACAATCACTCTTTACTTTTTCTCTTATTAAGCTATGCTATAATAGCCTAGACTATATATTGGAGGTCTCAACATGCTGACACTTACCCAAATTCAACAAATCCTTGAACAAGAAAATCTTTTAAGAGAGTTTATTACGCCCACACGTTGGACGCTGACTGCTCCTTTTGACAAAAGCTTTCAAAAAATTTCTTATGACTCACGTGAAGTCGATGCGGATACCCTTTTTTTCTGTAAAGGAAATAACTTTCAACAAAGTTTTTTAGAACAGGCTTTATCAGAAGGGTTAACTTGCTACATCGCCGAGCAGCCCTACGAAGTTCCTGCAGAGCTGGCAATCATTGTAACCGATATTCGTAAAGCATTGGCCGTTTTGAGTATGGCCTTCTATGATTACCCGCAAGAAAAATTACATCTGGTAGGAATCACCGGAACAAAGGGTAAAACAACCGTCGCCTACTTCACCAAAAAAATCCTAGACATTACGACAAATAAAAAGACTGCTCTTCTATCTACTTTAAATACCACACTAGATGGTGTAACCTTTTTCAAATCAAAACTTACAACACCTGAATCGTTAGATTTATATCGGATGATGGCTGAAGCTGTGGCCAATGGTATGACGCATCTTGTCATGGAGGTATCTTCCCAAGCGTATAAAGTAGCACGTGTTTATGGTTTAACCTTTGATGTCGGGATTTTTCTAAATATTTCTCCCGATCATATTGGACCGATCGAGCATCCGACATTTGAAGATTACTTCTATTGTAAGCGACAATTAGTTGCCAACTCTCGTCAAGTCATCTTACAGCATGAACTTGATCACTTTGATCTTTTATTGGAATTGGCTGAAAAACAAAATATTTCCGTCATAACATACGGGAATAAGCAAGCAGATTATCACGTACAACCATCCGAACATCCGCTGTCCTTTGAATTAACAGGGCGGGAGGACACCTTTGGATTAAATGGTAACTACTCTATTTTGTTAGCAGGCGATTTTAATAAGGAAAATGCTGCTGCAGCTCTATTAGCCAGTGCTCTCGTCGGTGCGGATCAAGCTGCGGGACATCAAGGATTGGCTGAAGCACTGGTTCCAGGCCGCATGAATCTTTTAATAAAACCAAACGGTGCTCACATTTATGTGGACTACGCTCATAATTATTTAAGTATGAAATCATTGCTCGCTTTTGCTAAAGAACAGCATCCAGATGGTGAACTCCTTGTCATTACCGGTTCAACTGGAAACAAAGCAGAATCGCGCCGCGAAGGCTTGGGCCAAGCAATTGGTGAATATGCCGATGTGGCGATTTTGACCAGTGACGATCCCAACTTTGAAGATCCTAAAAAGATTGCAGACGAAATCAAACAAAGCATTAAAAATGATCATGTACGCGTACAATTTGAAAGTGATCGTAAAAAAGCCATCAAAGAGGCGATTCAGCAGGCTGGGCCAAAGGACGCCATCATTTTAGCAGGAAAAGGGACCGACAAATATATGACGGTTAACGGCGAAGACCTGCCCTATGAAGGTGATTATCATTTAGCAGAGGAATTTATTAAGGACTAACGGCATTGTCCGTTAGTCTATTTTTATGTTCTGACAGATCACTGCTGCCTCCGCATATACCTCTTCAATCAAAGCTTTAGCTGGCTTCACTTCTGAAAACAGCCCCGCAATTTGTCCAGCCATCACAGCGCCGTTTTCTGTATCGCCGATATCTGTGGCGCGTTTCAATACTTCTATTGAAAAAGCTTCATTTGTTTTTTCCTTATCAGTCAAATTATTTTTTAACCCACGGATCGCTCCACCCTTAGTTTTATGAAGCACTACGGTTGCCGTATCATCTGCTTGTAGAATCGCTTGCTGATAATTTTCATGAACTGGACACTCCGCAACTGTCAAAAAGGCCGTCCCCATTTGGACACCCTGTGCTCCTAATGCAAAGGCGGCTGCCATTCCACGACCATCTCCGATCCCGCCAGCGGCAATCACAGGGATAGCTACCGCTTGAACGACTTGTGGAATCAATGCCATGGAAGTCGTTTCACCAATATGTCCGCCTGCCTCCATCCCTTCTGCGATGATACCGTCTACACCCAACTGCTCCATTTTTTGTGCCAGTTTCACTGAGGGGATCACAGGAAACACTTTGATATTGGCCTGCTTCAGACGTTCCAAATAAGGCTTAGGTGTTCCTGCTCCAGTGGTCACGATCTTAACCCCTTCTTCAATCAACACCTCAACTTGCTCTGGAATATTGTCCATCTGCAACATCAAATTTACGGCGAACGGTTTCTTTGTTCGTTCTTGAGTCCTACGAATTTGTTCTCGCAATTCTTCGCTGCTTAACCCGCCAGCAGCGATAATCCCAAGTCCTCCAGCTTCTGAGACCGCACTAGCTAATGGGTAGCGAGCAATATAGGCCATTGCTCCCTGAAAAATCGGATACTGAATATCTAATAGTTTAGCGATTGAGTTCATAAATGCACCTCATTCCTTTTTTTCTTATCCTAGCATACTTCAAGTATTCGCTCGTTATTTTGTCCGCACCTAAAAATGCTCCGCATTAACATGCGGAGCATCAAAATTAATTTGCTACAATATTGACTAATTTGTTGGGAACGACAATCACTTTACGAACCGTTTTTCCTTCGATGTTGCGTTGGATATGTTCATCCTCCATTGCCAATTTCTCTAGTTCATCTTTCGCTAAATCAACAGCTACCATCACTTTAGAACGAACCTTGCCGTTAACCTGTAGAATGACTTCGATCTCATTTTCAACCAAGGCTTCTTCATCATAGGTTGGCCAAGCTACGTGAGAAATACCGCCTTCATGTCCTAAGATCGCCCACAGCTCTTCAGCAATATGCGGTGCAATCGGAGCTAGTAATTGTACAAAGCCTTCGACATATTCATACGTTAATGCTTTTGCTTTATAGGCATCATTTACGAAGACCATCAATTGAGAAATTGCGGTGTTTAAATGCAAGTTCTCCATGTCTTCTGTCACTTTTTTAACAGTTTGATTGTAAACCTTTGTCAATGAGCCATCGTTGAAGGTGGTGATATGATCACGCATCTTGCCTTCTTCATCCACAATCAAACGCCACACGCGATCCAAGAATTTACGTGAACCTTCAAGACCGTTTTCACTCCAAGGAATCTGAGCATCCAATGGTCCCATGAACATTTCATACATACGTAATGTATCAGCACCATATTTATCTACGACATCATCTGGATTTACAACGTTTTTCAATGATTTACTCATTTTCGCAGGTGCTTCTTCTAACTCTTCGCCTGTTTCAATACTGAACCATTTTCCATCACGTTTTTCAACCATGTTCGTTGGTACTAGAGCACCGCGGCTGTCACGGAAGCTTTGACCTAAGATCATGCCTTGATTGTATAATTTTTGGAATGGTTCATTCGTTGGCACAACGCCGATATCGTATAAGAATTTATGCCAAAAACGAACATACAATAAATGCAATACGGCATGCTCAGCGCCACCAATATAAAGATCAACAGGCATCCAACGTTTTAGTTTGTCATAGTCTGCCAAAGCTTCTTTATTATGCGGATCAATAAAGCGCAAGTAATACCAAGAGCTTCCTGCCCACTGTGGCATCGTATTGGTTTCACGACGGCCTTTTTTACCAGTGATTGGATCAACGACATTAACCCACTCTTCAATATTTGCTAGTGGTGATTCGCCTGTTCCACTTGGTTTAATATCTGTTGTTTTCGGCAATTCCAACGGCAATTCGTAATCAGGAACTAAACCAGTTGTACCGTCTTCCCAATGGATAACAGGAATAGGTTCACCCCAATAGCGTTGACGTGAGAACAACCAGTCACGCAAGCGGTAGCTAATTTCTTTTTTTCCACATTCATGTTCTTCAAGCCAAGCTAGCATTTTATCGATGGCGTCTTGTTTATTTAGTCCATCCAAGAATTCTGAATTGATATGCGGACCATCGCCAGTGAAGGCTTCTTTATCTACATCTCCGCCTTCAAGTACAGGAATGATCGGCAAACCAAATGTTTTCGCAAATTCATAATCTCGTTCATCATGAGCCGGAACTGCCATAATCGCACCCGTTCCGTAAGAAGCTAAAACATAGTCCCCAATCCAGATTGGCATTTTTTCACCGTTTACTGGATTAATAGCGTAGGCACCAGTGAAGACGCCCGTTTTTTCTTTTGCTAAGTCTGTTCGTTTTAGATCTGACTTTTTAGAAGCTTCTTCAATATAAGCATCCACTGCTGTTTTTTGTTCAGATGTCGTAATTTTTTGCACCAAATCTAATTCTGGAGCCAGCACTGCATAGGTTGCTCCAAACAACGTATCCGGACGCGTAGTGAAGACAGTAAATGTTTCCTCACTATTTTCAATTTTAAAACGTACATTTGCACCAATTGAACGACCGATCCAGTTACGCTGCATCTCTTTGATACTTTCTGGCCAATCAAGATCTTCCAAATCATCCAGCAAGCGATCCGCATAGGCGGTGATTTTCAGCATCCATTGACGCATTGGTTTACGGATGACATCATAGCCGCCACGTTCACTTTTCCCATCAATAACTTCTTCATTGGAAATAACTGTACCTAATTCAGGTACCCAGTTGACAGGAACTTCCGCTTCATAAGCCAAACCTTTTTCATACATCTGTTCAAAAATCCATTGTGTCCATTTATAGTAATCAGGATCTGTAGTATTTAATTCCCGATTCCAGTCATAACTGAATCCCAATGCATTGATTTGGCGTTTAAAGGTTTCAATATTTTTCTTGGTAAATTCCGCAGGATCATTACCAGTATCTAACGCGTATTGTTCAGCCGGCAGACCAAAGGCATCCCAGCCCATCGGATGCAGTACATTATAACCTTGCGCCCGTTTCATCCGTGAAATGACATCCGTCGCTGTATAGCCTTCTGGGTGTCCTACATGTAGTCCTTGTCCAGATGGGTAAGGAAACATATCCAACGCGTAAAATTTTGGTTTTTCAGGATCATCTGTGGTATTAAAGACATTATGCTTTGCCCAATATTTTTGCCATTTTTTTTCAATCGCTTTGTGATCGTAACTCATGTTGTTCCTCCTAAATTGATTTCATCATTTTTAACTACAAAAAAATCCCATGAAAGTTCTCAAAACTCTCATAGGACGTTATCAACGTGGTACCACCTATTTTTATCTGTCAAACGACAGACCTCAAAAGAAATAACGGGCTTTAACCGGATCATTCGATCATGCTCCAAGGTAAGTTCGAATGTCTCGCATACACACTCTCAGCACCGTGCGCTCTCTGAAATGCGTTCGTTTCTACTACTCCTCTTCCAAGCAACAATATTCAAAGTAGTTTCATCTTAGCAGATTCCAAAACAATATTCAATTGAATTCCCTTTAAGAAATCGTTGAATAAATTGTCCCTTAGTCAAAACATGATATAATACTTCTGTTTAGAAAGGATGAATCAGAGAAAACAATGAAAAATAAATCAATCTATCAATTAATCGGCAGTTTTACCCTGCTGTTTTTTGCGGCACTGTGTTACATCGTCCGTTTTTATCCAGAAACATTAAATGGTTTTGATCGGAGTATCATCCATGCGGTCCATCAGCTGTATCCGCAGATGAACGGCTATTTTTTATGGGTGACAAAATTTGCTAATCCAATTACCGTTGTCATCTTAACATTGGTATTTGTTGGTTTATTCTATTTCAATAAACAAAAGATTACGGCCCTTTGGTTAGCCATTACTATGGCATTGATTAGTGGTATCGGCAATCATCTGCTGAAACTTTTCTTTCATCGAGCGCGCCCAACGATCTTGCCCCACATGGTGACAGAGCACAGCTTTAGTTTTCCTAGTGGTCACGCAACAGCTAGTACCTTATTATATGGTACATTGATTTTTGTTATGGCTCTATTCTTCAAAGAAAAAACACCACGTTTGACTGCTCAGATCGTCGTTGGTTTATTGATTCTAAGTATTATAATCAGCCGTATCTATCTTGGTGTTCATTATCCAAGCGACGTCCTCGCTGGAATGCTTTTTGGTAGCAGTTGGCTACTATTCACGTATCCTTATTACAAACAGAAAAAATTAATCTATGATCTAAAAACGATTAGGAGAAATTAAATGACTTTTCAATATACTGACGATCCAACCAAACGTTACCATTCATGGAATTATGCCTTGCGCCAACAATTCGGTGGGAAAATTTTTAAGGTTCCCGTTGATGGTGGTTTTGATTGTCCCAACCGTGATGGTACGGTTGCCCATGGCGGCTGTACATTTTGCAGCGTTTCTGGTTCTGGTGATATGATTGTTGCACCAAGTGATCCGCTGCCTCAACAGTTTCACAAAGAAATCGACATGATGCATCAAAAATGGCCCCATGTCAATCAATACATCGTTTACTTTCAAAATTTTACAAACACCCACGCCCCTGTAGAAGTAATCCGCGAACGCTTTGAGCAGGTTGTCAATCTTCCTGGTGTCGTTGGGTTATCTGTTGGTACTCGTCCCGACTGTTTGCCGCCAGAAGTGGTGGACTATTTAGCTGAATTGAATCAACGTTTATATCTTTGGGTTGAATTGGGCCTGCAAACAACCTATGAAAGTACTAGTGATAAGATTAATCGTGCTCACGACTATCCAACTTATGTGGATGCAGTCGCGCGTCTACGTAAACATAATATCAATGTTTGCACTCACTTAATCAATGGTCTGCCGGGTGAGTCATTAGAGATGATGCGGGAAAATGTTCGCCGAACGATTTTAGATTCCGATATTCAAGGAATCAAACTACATCTTCTGCATTTGATGCGTAATACCAAAATGCTGCGGGATTATGCAGAAGGACATTTACAACTGATGAGCAAAGACGATTATGTTTCTGTCATTTGCGATCAATTAGAGCTGATTCCTCAAGAAATTATTATTCATCGCTTGACCGGTGACGCTCCGTGGGATTCATTAATTGGTCCCATGTGGAGTTTAAAAAAATGGGAAGTTTTAAACGCGATTGATCAAGAATTGATTCGTCGTGATTCCTATCAAGGAAAATTTGCTTTGAGAGGGGCATTTACTCATGCTGCTAACAGCTCTGCGGTATAGTCATCAATTGCTGAAGGAAATAGTAAACGAAGGTGATCACGTCATTGACGCTACGATGGGCAATGGCAATGACACGTTATTTCTAGCAGAACTCGTCGGTACAACCGGTCAAGTTTACGCCTTCGATATCCAAGAGCAAGCGTTACAAAATACTCGTGACAAAATTTCTGACTATAGCGAGCGCACAACGCTATATCTTGCTGGACATGAAACGATTGAAGAAAAAATCTCAGCTGACCAACCAATTAAAGCCGCAATTTTTAACCTCGGCTACCTACCAAAAAGCGATAAACAGATCGTCACCTTGCCCGAAACGACCAAACAAGCTATGACCGCCATCTTAAAACGGTTAACCATTGGTGGTCGCATGATCATCGTCATTTATTATGGACACGAAGGTGGAGAAGCTGAAAAAAACGAAGTCCTGCATTATTGCCGAGCATTACCGCAGGAAAAATTCAGCGTATTAAATTATCAATTTATCAATCAAAAGAATAATCCACCGATTTTATTGTGCGTAGAAGCTATTTCACATTGAAACTATCATCTGCTACAACATATATACCTAAAAAAGAGTGACTGATCAAAAACGATCAGTCACTCTTTTCATTCAACCATTCTAGAACACGCTTGATCCAAGTATCCCAAAATACCCAATCATGTTTCCCAGTTCCTTCTTCAAAGGTTACATTGAGGTTCTTTTGCTTCAGTTTATGAGCCATGTATTGACTAGCCGGGAACAAATCATCTTCTGTTCCACAGGCCAAGAAAAAGCGTGGTGCTGTCTTTCCGCTATCAACCAGTTCATCCAATAATCGCAAAGGATCATTTTTTGACCCTTTGATCTGATCCAAGGGTCCGAAGATTCCTTGCCAATAAGCTTCATTTCGTACCAGCAATAAACTTTCTACATCAGATAAAACCACTGCCCCCGATAAAGAAGCCACCGCGGCAAAATTCTCTGGTTTTGCCAAGCCTAGTTTCAATGCACCATAGCCACCCATGGATAACCCAGCTGCAAAAGTTTTTTCTCGTTTATGAGTCAATTGTGGAAAGAGCTCATGGACAATCGTTGGCAATTCCTCCGAAACAAACGTCCAATAGTTCATATCATACGTTGTATCAGTGTAAAAGCCAAGATCCGTCGAGGGCATCACCACTGCCATCTGATATTCAGCCACATATCGCTCGATTGAAGTCCGGCGTTCCCAGACACTATGATTGCCACCCATGCCGTGTAATAAATATAAGACCGGAACATCTTCATTTACACCAATGGTTTCCGTTCCAATCTTCTTATGCGTCGTTTGTGGCAAAATCACGTTCATTGCTACTTCCATTTGTAAAACATTCGAGTAGACATTCACCTGTAAAAAAGCCATTCAGCTAGATCCCCCAGTTCTTTATTCTTCATTCAGTTTAACACTTCTCGTTTGTTTGCCAACCATAAAGCTAAAAATCAAGGCAAAAATAATCAGCAATAACCCAACAAAATATATCCAATGAAGGCTGGCAAAAAGAATATTACGTAGTTCCATTCGCAAGTTCGACTCAATCTGTAAAGCCGTATGAGGATTAATCAAACGATTCATGATATCCAGATCCGTGATCCCAGCTTTTGTTAGCTGCTGCACGTTCGCAACGTTCAAAATAATTCCAAAAAGTGAAACCATGACTGTTTGACCGATTGTACGAGAAAGCGTATTGAAAGAAGTTGCCACCCCGATTTCTTCCTTCGGTACACTGGCCTGCGCTTCCACCGTTGTCGTTGTAACGGATAATCCGTAACCAACACCTAAGACACCCATAATGATGAAAAATAGCCAAAAAGGACTTTGTTGCGGCAATACCACTAACGTTCCTCCACCGATCAAGATAATAATCAAGCCGCTAACGATAATCCATTTTGCAGAATACTTACGTAATAATTGACCTGATAAAAAGGAACCGTACATCCATACAATCGACATCGGCGCTAAGACCAAACCACCAATTCCGGCTGGCTTTCCTAGGACTCCCTGCATCCACATAGGAATATACACATCCAGTCCCATTAAAAAGCCGCTAATTAAAGCCGCGACAACATTCACACTAGCAAATGTCTTGTTATTGAACAGCTTCAAATTTATCACAGGATCTTCTGCTCGTTTTTCTGTTCGAATAAAGAGTATCAATGAGAAAATACTCACTGCAAATAAAGCAATAACTGATAACGAAAGACCTTCATCACCTAGCAGTTGAAAACCTAATAATAAGCTTAAAAGTGTCAGCATCAAGAACAAGCTTCCGAATATATCCATCTTTTTTGCTTGATGCTCTTTTTTCTCTTCAATAAAGAAATATTGCAGCAAACCGATCAAAGCCAGTCCAATTGGTACATTAATAAAGAAAATCCAATGCCACCCAATCGTATCTACGATCAAACCACCAGCTAAAGGACCAAAAACACTAGCAACGCCCCAAGCCGCACTCGTCAGCCCCAAAACCTTGGCCCGCTTTTCAATATCATAGAGATCGGCAATAATTGTCAAAGACACGGGCATAATTGCTCCAGCACCGATTCCTTGAATCCCACGAGCAATAATCAACGTCAACATTTCATTAGACATCCCGCATAATGCCGATCCTAAAACAAATAATAAAATACCAACAATAAAAATTGGTTTTCTACCAATCTTATCTGCCAATTTTCCATAAATCGGTGTAATCATCGCATTTGTTAATAAATAGATGGAAAATACCCAGTTCATAATTTCAATTCCATGTAAACTACCCACGATCGTCGGCATGGCCGTCGTCACGATTGTACCTTCAATCGCAGACATAAATGTCGCGATAAATATTCCAGCAGTCACAACCTTCACATTTGTTTTTCTATTCATTTTTTCCTCCAAATCTATTTTTCAATCTTTAGTTACTTTAACATAGAAGTATAACTTATTTCTCATAAGGCAGAACAAAAATGCCTAAAAAAAGAGACAGTTCTATCAATCAATGATCAATAGAAACCGCCTCGTGAACTCCATAAACATTTTATGTCTGTACGATTTATTCTAGATTCAAACTTTTCTTCAACGCCTCGACTTTATCGATATGCTCCCAAGGTAGATCCACGTCTGTTCGACCAAAATGTCCATAAGCGGCTGTGTCGCTATAGATTGGACGCAACAAATCAAGCATTTCGATAATTCCTGCCGGACGCAAATCGAAGTTTTCTCGGATAGCACCAATCAATGCTTCTTCAGTAACCTTTGCTGTTCCGAAGGTATTGACTGAAATAGAAACAGGCTGTGCCACGCCAATCGCATAGGCAAGCTGCACCTCTACTTTTTCTGCTAAACCAGCAGCCACAATATTTTTCGCAATATAACGAGCCGCATAAGATGCAGAACGGTCTACTTTAGTTGCATCTTTCCCAGAAAAAGCACCGCCTCCGTGACGTGAATAACCACCATAAGTATCAACGATTATTTTACGTCCAGTCAATCCCGCATCCCCTTGAGGCCCACCAATCACAAAACGACCTGTGGGATTAATAAAATATTTCGTTTTATCATCCAATAATTCAGCAGAAATTTCATGTTTGATTACTTTTTCCATGACATCTTTTTGAATCGTCTCGTTATCAACAGCATCATTGTGTTGAGTACTGATAACAACTGTATCAACACGCAATGGTTTTCCATTTTCGTCGTATTCAACAGTCACTTGAGACTTTGCATCTGGACCAAAATAAGCTACCTCCCCAGATTTGCGCAAATCAGCTAAACGTTTCACTAAATGATGACTCAATGAAATAGGCAGTGGCATCAGTTCAGGTGTCTCATTCACCGCAAAACCAAACATTAGTCCCTGATCTCCAGCACCGATATCATCCAATAGTTCTTCTTTACCACGAGTTTCTAAAGCATCATCAACACCTTGTGCAATATCCGGTGATTGTTCATCGATTGCCACTAAAACAGCAACATTGTCACCATCAAACCCAAATCTTGACTCTGTATAACCAATGCGTTTAATCGTTTCGCGCACCACTTTTTGGATATCTACATACGCCGAAGTAGAGATTTCTCCAAAAACTAAAACAAGCCCAGTCGTTACAGACGTTTCACATGCAACTCTGGCTTTTGGATCCTTTTCTAAAATTGCATCCAAAATAGCATCACTGATTTGATCAGCAACCTTATCCGGATGTCCTTCTGAAACTGATTCAGATGTAAATAAACGACGTTCTTCCATTATAAATATTCCCCCTAATTTTTATTCGGTTACAAGGAATCTCTGAATAATTCAGAGCCTATCGGGAACTTGCAACGTCTCGATTATAACAGAAAAATAGCCTCTGTCACTAATAAACCGTCATTAAACCTGAAAATTTATGGAAATTCGTTTTCAAACAAAAAAGGTTCTATAATATTTTGTGTTGGTGAAAAATCGACTTCGATTTTCTACCAACACTTTTTCTTCGTTTCAACTCAAAAAGAGACTCACTTTTGGTAAAATTTAGTCGACCAAAACATCACCCTACCAAAGGAGTCTCTCAATGGATAATCATACTAGAAAATTACTCGAATTAACAGATAAACATTTATTTTTTTCGGACTAAGTTTTATTCAAATTTGTCTCCACCAACACGATTTGACGAAGAGCCACAAAAAAAAAGAGACGTTTAAAACGTCTCAAAATGACCCGTACGGGACTCGAACCCGTGTTACCGCCGTGAAAGGGCGGTGTCTTAACCGCTTGACCAACGGGCCATATATCAAAAAACGGAGAAGGAGGGATTTGAACCCTCGCGCCGGTTTCCCGACCTACACCCTTAGCAGGGGCGCCTCTTCAGCCACTTGAGTACTTCCCCAAAAACCAAAAAGATTTTTAATGGGCCTAAATGGACTCGAACCATCGACCTCACGCTTATCAGGCGTGCGCTCTAACCAGCTGAGCTATAGGCCCTTCTTAAAAACTAAAGCGGGTGACGAGAATCGAACTCGCGACAACAGCTTGGAAGGCTGTGGTTTTACCACTAAACTACACCCGCAATTCTGATGGCGCGGGACAGAATCGAACTGCCGACACATGGAGCTTCAATCCATTGCTCTACCAACTGAGCTACCGAGCCAGAAGCGGTCCCGACGGGATTTGAACCCGCGATCTCCTGCGTGACAGGCAGGCATGTTAACCCCTACACCACGGAACCGTATTTTTTTTAGTTTTTAATTGCGGGAGCAGGATTTGAACCTACGACCTTCGGGTTATGAGCCCGACGAGCTACCAGACTGCTCCATCCCGCGATAATAGTATTAAAAGGAGGATAAGGGATTCGAACCCTTGCACGGTTTTACCCGCCTGACGGTTTTCAAGACCGTTCCCTTCAGCCGGACTTGGGTAATCCTCCAAATAAAAATAATGACCCGTACGGGACTCGAACCCGTGTTACCGCCGTGAAAGGGCGGTGTCTTAACCGCTTGACCAACGGGCCATAAATTTTAATGGGCCTAAATGGACTCGAACCATCGACCTCACGCTTATCAGGCGTGCGCTCTAACCAGCTGAGCTATAGGCCCTTCTTAAAAACTAAAGCGGGTGACGAGAATCGAACTCGCGACAACAGCTTGGAAGGCTGTGGTTTTACCACTAAACTACACCCGCATGGCGGTCCCGACGGGATTTGAACCCGCGATCTCCTGCGTGACAGGCAGGCATGTTAACCCCTACACCACGGAACCGTATTTTTTTAGTTTTTAATTGCGGGAGCAGGATTTGAACCTACGACCTTCGGGTTATGAGCCCGACGAGCTACCAGACTGCTCCATCCCGCGATAATAGTATTAAAAGGAGGATAAGGGATTCGAACCCTTGCACGGTTTTACCCGCCTGACGGTTTTCAAGACCGTTCCCTTCAGCCGGACTTGGGTAATCCTCCATAAAAGAGTCACTATGGACCTTGTAGGACTCGAACCTACGACCGGACGGTTATGAGCCGTCTGCTCTAACCAACTGAGCTAAAGGTCCTGGCTCGAATAAAATCGCGGCGGAGGGGATCGAACCCCCGACCTCCCGGGTATGAACCGGACGCTCTAGCCAGCTGAGCTACACCGCGTTATTAATAAAAAATGGAGCCTAGCGGGATCGAACCGCTGACCTCCTGCGTGCAAAGCAGGCGCTCTCCCAGCTGAGCTAAGGCCCCAAAATTTTATTTCTATCGGGAAGACAGGATTCGAACCTGCGACCCCTTGGTCCCAAACCAAGTGCTCTACCAAGCTGAGCTACTTCCCGAAATGCACCCGAGAGGACTCGAACCTCTAACCCCTTGATTCGTAGTCAAGTACTCTATCCAATTGAGCTACGGGTGCGTTATTTAGTTAATGCCGAGGACCGGAATCGAACCGGTACGGTGATCACTCACCGCAGGATTTTAAGTCCTGTGCGTCTGCCAGTTCCGCCACCCCGGCGTTCTTCCCTGGTCTTCAGGAAAGCGGAAAACGGGGTTCGAACCCGCGACCCCCACCTTGGCAAGGTGGTGCTCTACCACTGAGCTATTTCCGCGTGATGCCGGCTAAAGGACTTGAACCCTCGACCCTCTGATTACAAATCAGATGCTCTACCAACTGAGCTAAGCCGGCAACTACAAAAAAATAAAATGCGGGTGAAGGGACTTGAACCCCCACGCCGTAAGGCGCTAGATCCTAAATCTAGTGCGTCTGCCAATTCCGCCACACCCGCATATACTTATGAGCCGTACTGGGCTCGAACCAGTGACCCTCTGATTAAAAGTCAGATGCTCTACCAACTGAGCTAACGGCTCAAATGGAGGTTAACGGGATCGAACCGCTGACCCTCTGCTTGTAAGGCAGATGCTCTCCCAGCTGAGCTAAACCTCCATGAGTTCGCGTGGCGACGTCCTAATCTCACAAGGGGCAACCCCTCACTACAATCGGCGCTAAGAAGCTTAACTTCTGTGTTCGACATGGGAACAGGTGTATCCTTCTCGCTATCGCCACCACACTAGTATTTA